>SMVB01162260.1_pt1 | contig 42470 bp, 38 predicted proteins | sample 2456461 | NCBI WGS metagenome assembly SMVB01 (sample SAMN11095934, study PRJNA526329) | marine sediment metagenome | biome: Marine sediment; feature: Surficial sediment; material: Deep marine sediment; isolation source: Hadal surficial sediment | place: Pacific Ocean | collected 2014-05 | depth...
AGGAATTAGACGAAGAGGCGTTAGCCCTCCTGGAGCCTGAACTTGAGCTGCTTGCACATCATTCTGCCTGGCAGGAAATAAAAGGGGATATTTACCTTTCCATGGACAGGATCGATGAGGCTCGCCAGGCATATCAACTCGCCGTTAACAGCGTAGGCCAGGTAGGCTCCAGACCCTATTTGAATATGAAACTGGAAGACCTGATGATAGCCCGGCAGGAGAGTACGACTGAAGAGGTGGTAGAAGAAGTGCTTGATGAGGCGGAGATATCAGCGGAAGAGGAAAAGGAAGGGTAATGCAGGCTCGCAATAGAATCTGGATTGCCAGCCTGGTTGTGCTGCTTGTCTCGGGCTGTAGTTGGTTCCGTGGTGATGGTGATGCCGAGGAAATTGTTCCCACCAAGCTGGTCAATATTAATGAAGAGATTACTATTCGGCCGATCTGGAATGCAAAACTGGGCCGGGGTGCCGAGGACAAGGCGATAAAACTTGTTCCTGCTGTCGGTTCGAGCAGGGTATTTGCGGCTTCCGCCGATGGTCATATCACTGCATTGCAAGCGAACAATGGTCGAAAAATCTGGAGCAAACAGGTAAAGGATGTTTACTCGAAGCGGGAAGCCAGAAATGCTTTTGGTGATGGTTCGGACATCATTACAGGTGGCGTAGGAATTGGCAGGGACATCGTCGTTGTTGGTACTTCAGCAGGAGAGATTGTTGCCCTGAACCAGAGTGACGGCAGCCTCGCGTGGCGAGCCAGAACGTCCAGTGAAGTACTAGCGCCGCCACAGGTGGATGGTGATCTGGTGGTAGCACACACCATCGACGGAAAGATTGCGGGGTTTAATGCACTGGACGGGGAGCGTAAGTGGCTTTATTCAACTTCTATTCCCAGCCTGACGCTTCGCGGTACATCCACACCGATCATTACGTCTGATTTTGTCATCGCCGGGTTTGCCAATGGTCGAATTGCCCTGGTTGACCGCGAGCGTGGTCTGGCCGGCGCAGATCAACGGGTGGCTGCTGCAACGGGCCGCTCGGATCTCGAGCGATTGGTCGATATAGACGGTACGATGATCGTTGCCGATAACATACTTTTCGTTGTCACTTTTCAGGGTCGGCTGGCGGCGGTGGATCTCACCTCGGGGCGTCTGGTCTGGTCCCAGGAAGCCTCCAGCTTTGTTGGCCTGGGCGAGGGTTTTGGCAATGTATATATTGCTTATGCAGACAGTATCTTGAGTGCTAAGGATATGGACGATGGTCGTGAGGTCTGGGAAATCCAAGCGCTTAAACATCGCGACATCACCGCGCCCGTCAGTACAGGTAGTTACATCGCAGTAGGCGATTTTGATGGATACCTGCATATCATCGCACAGTCAGACGGCAGATTTGTTGGCCGACGTCGTGTCGATAGGGATGGCATTCAATCCCCCGTTGTTGTGGATGGAAATCGACTCTTCGTTTTGGGCAATAGTGGTCGCCTCTCTGTTTTTGAGATCGAATAGGTCCTCTCATGTTTCCTGTCATTGCCCTGGTTGGTCGGACAAATGTTGGTAAGTCAACATTGTTCAATCGCCTCACGGGTACACGTGATGCACTGGTGGCAAGTTTCCCGGGGTTGACCCGGGACAGGCAGTATGGGAGAGGGTCTCTCGGCAGCTTTGATTATATTGTCGTTGATACCGGCGGTCTCACTGGGGATGAAGAGGGTATCGATAAACCCATGGCAGATCAGGTTCGCCAGGCAATTTCAGAAGCCGATCTTGTACTCTTTATGGTCGATTCCAGGGATGGACGGGTAGCCGGTGATGAGATGATAGCGGATAGCCTGCGGCATGAAGGCGTGTCCGTCCTGCTCGTTGCCAACAAGATCGATGGCCAGAATCCTGATTTTGTTGCCGGAGAGTTTTCATCACTGGGCTTTGGTGAAGCCGCGTACATCTCTGCAACCAACGGCCATGGCATTTCGCACCTGGTCAATGAATGTATTGCTGAACACGATGCCATTAATACCACCCCCGATGTTGAAGATGAATCCGAATCAGGCATAAAGATAGCCGTGGTTGGCAGGCCGAATGTTGGAAAGTCAACGCTGGTCAATCGGCTGCTTGGGGAAGACAGGGTCGTTGTGTTCGACGAGGCAGGCACCACCAGGGATAGCATCTATATTCCCTATGAACGCAATGGCAAGGCATACACGATAATCGATACCGCAGGCGTCCGCAGAAGAGGCAAGGTCAAGGAGACGATAGAAAAGTTTTCTATCATTAAAACGCTTGAGGCGATAAGTAATGCAAATGTTGTGATTCTTATGATCGACGCCAGGGACGGGATCGTGGATCAGGATCTTCATATACTAAGTCATATTCTTGATGCAGGCCGGGCATTGATCTTTGCGGTGAATAAATGGGATGGCACTGATCTTGAACAGAAGAATTTTATCAAGCGTGAACTCGAACGGCGCCTGGTTTTTATCAACTTCGCCAAGACACATTTCATCTCGGCACTACATGGCTCAGGGGTCGGAAATTTATATCCATCGATTCACAAGGCATACGAATCAGCGACTCGTAAACTGAAGACCCCGCTATTAAATGAAATCCTGAATGCTGCCCTCCGAGATCATCAACCGCCATTGGTGAAAGGTCGTCGCATCAAACTTCGTTATGCGCATGTGGGCGGTAACAATCCGCCAATTATCGTGATTCACGGCAACCAGACTGATGCTGTTCCAAATGCATACAGGCGTTATCTTCAGCATCGCTTTACCGATGCGCTGAAGTTGGAGGGAACCCCCATCCGGTTTGAATTCAAGACCGGTGAAAATCCCTTCAAGGGCAGGAAGAACACGCTGACCAGGAGACAGATCAGCTCGAAGCGCAGGTTGGTGAAACACGTGAAGAAAAAAGAGAAAAAGAGAAAATCGTAATCCCGCGGGTTTAACAGGCCGTCAGCCAATTCTATTCAGTGATAAACAGATTTGGGTCAACTCGCGCGTTATTCAGGCTAACGCTCCAGTGAAGGTGCGGGCCGGTGACCCTGCCGGTTTGTCCGACAGCCCCGAGTAGCTCTCCTTTCTCAACGACATTACCTTTTTCGACATCAATGCGGCTCATATGGCAGTACATGGAGATGAGCCCCTGACCATGGTCGAGTAATACCGTGTTACCGTTGAAAAAGTAGTTTCCGGTTGCGATGACTTTACCCGAGGCCGGGGCGGATATTGGCTCCCCCTGACCGGCAGCAATATCCAGGCCGCTGTGCGGGCTTCGGGGCTGGTCGTTGAGTATGCGATTTAAGCCGAAAGGACTGGATATCGGTCCTTCAGCGGGTAGCGTAAATTCAATGGCAACCGGCCTGGCCGTATCAAAGTTGTTAAAAGCCTTATTCATTTCTGATCGTTCCCGCCTTATTCGTTCCATGTCCCGATCATAAGGATTGACCTTGCGTTTGTTCTCGATGGTGAGGCGCTGGGTTTCATACTCCTTTTCCTGGACTGTGAAAGAGTAGCTGCCTGACTGGGTTTTTATATGGTGCGTGCCTGGTTTACCGGACAGGGGTATGCCGACGATGGCGAAAGCGTCACCGTCCTCTTCAATCACCATCACCGGTCGGCTGCCATAGGTGGCTGTTTCCCCCGGCTGAACAGATATGACGGCGATACCGCCCGGCACAGGGTTACTTTGCGGCAGAGCTTGAGTTTCGCCGAACGGCAGGGCCAGGCAGAACAATATGATCCAGGCGAAGTTTGTTTTCATGATTTATTCTCCACCGAAACGGATTGTACTTCTGCAATGAGCTGTCCTTTCGCTAGCCGTGCCTTGATCAGGTCGCCTCTGGCGAGTTCATTGGCGTGCCTGATGATCTTGTCATCAGCAGAACTGACAATGGCGTAACCCCGTTCCAGTGTCGACAGTGGGTTCAGGGTGTTTAGTTTTTCTACCAGGCTCTGGAAACTCGCGCGTTTTTTCTCCTGCTGGTGTGAAACAAGCCGATTGAGGCTGGATGCAAGCACCTTGTTATTGACTTGCAGCGCGACTATTTTTGCCTGCGGGTTAATCAATCCCCGTGAAAGCAATTTGACCTCGCTGTTTAGTTTTTCAAGTTTCCGGAGTAGCGCCAGATAGAGCCTTGCGGCAATATCATCGAGGTTCAAGGTGCCAAGCCGGTAGCGGAAGCTATTTTTGAGCCTGATTTCCATGTCATCCAGGCGCTGGCTCAAATCCTGAAGCCGCTGGCCAGGATGACGTAGCCGCCTTGTGACATGCCCCAGGTGATCCTGGTTTCGCTGTAAAACTGCCATCATCTGGTCGTTAATGTCCCCGCCAAGCCTGGCAAGCTTTACCAGCCATTCGTTCACATCCGGCGTAATCAGTTCTGCCGCGGCAGAAGGGGTCGCTGCACGGAGGTCTGCAACAAAATCTGCGATGGAGACATCCGACTCATGCCCCACGGCACAGACGACTGGAATAGTACTGTCGTAAATGGCTCTTGCGACAACTTCAGTATTGAATGACCAGAGGTCTTCCAGTGATCCACCTCCTCGTGTCAGCAGAATAAGATCGAATGGATCCTGTAGATATTGATTCGCAAATTGCAGGGCATCGGCGATCTGGGCCGGTGATTCGTCTCCCTGGACCTGCGCCGGTATGATCGAAATATTGATCGCCGGGAATCGGCGGTGCATAACGGTGAGCACGTCGTGTATGGCGGCGCCCGTGGGTGAAGTGATAATAGCCACATGTCGCGGCATGGCCGGAATCGGCTTCTTGCTTGCTTCATCAAATAACCCTTCCGCAAGCAGGCTGGCTTTTAGATTCTCATAGGCCCGCCGCAGGGCGCCATCGCCTGCTTCCTCCATGTGTTCTGCAATGAGCTGGAATTCCCCCCGGCCCTCGTAAAGGCTGATTTTTCCACGGACGATAACTTGCAAGCCGTTTCTCGGCACAAACCGGATTCTCTGGTTCCGATTGCGAAACATGGCACACCGCAGCTGTGCCTTATCGTCCTTCAGTGTGAGATACCAGTGACCAGAAGAGGGGTTCGCAAAGTTGGATATTTCGCCCTCTACATAGACGGTGGCGAACTCACCTTCCAATAATCGACGAGCAGATCGATTGAGATCCGAAACGGAAACGACGTGCCGGTTAGCGCCGGGGCTGGTAGATATTCTGGATGTCATGAGACGTTAATCATAACGAAATAAGCCGGGATCAGAGGATTAATTCTGGCTATATAGCCCTTCGACGCCAATTATTTCAGTATAATGCTGTGCTTTTGGTCCATGCCACAATGACTGACTCCAAACCAATTAGCGCAGACCAGAACATCCACGAGGATAAAATTCTTATCCTGGATTTCGGATCACAATACACCCAGCTTATTGCTCGCAGGGTTCGAGAAATTGGTGTCTACTGCGAGATTCGCCCATTCGATTCTTCCCACGAAGACGTGCTTTCCTTCAAACCGAAAGGAATCATCCTGTCCGGCGGGCCTGAATCCGTACTTGCCGACGACAGGCTAAAAGCGCCTGATTATGTATTTGAAATGTCGGTTCCTGTGCTCGGTATTTGTTACGGCATGCAAACCATGGCGCTGCAACTGGGGGGTAAGGTTGAAGGCTCGGATAAGCAGGAATTCGGCTATGCGCGGGTAGAACTGGCCAATAAAAGCCAGCTGCTGGATAACATTCATGACGAGACACAGGATGAGCGTCGATTCCTGGATGTCTGGATGAGCCATGGCGACAAGGTGGTAGAACTCCCGCCCGGTTTCCAGCAGCTGGCGAAAACAGATAGTTGTGAATTCGCTGCCATGAGTGACGAATCACGACATTTTTATGGTGTGCAATTCCATCCGGAGGTGAACCACACCCTGCAGGGTGAAGCAATCTTGCGGCGATTTCTGCTGGACGTGAGTAGTTGTGCGGGATTGTGGACCGCGGCCAATATAGCAGAAGATATTATCCGTGATGTAAGGGAGAAGGTTGGCAGCGACCGGGTCATCCTGGGGCTCTCAGGCGGTGTGGACTCATCTGTGGTCGCGGCACTTCTATCGAGGGCGATTGGCGACCAACTCACCTGCGTATTTGTCGACAACGGATTGCTTCGGTTAGATGAATCGGCGCAGGTATTGCGAATGTTCGGCAAGGGTTCCGATAATGTATTCAATCTGGATATTGTCACCGTGGAAGCCGGGGACAGATTCCTCAAAAACCTTGAAGGTGTCGACGACCCTGAACTCAAGCGAAAGATCATCGGCAATACTTTTATCGAGGTATTTGAAGAAGAGTCAGCGCGACTGGAGCGTGTAAAATTCCTCGCCCAGGGAACGATATACCCGGACGTGATTGAATCGGCAGGCCTCAAAAATGGCAAGGCGCATGTGATCAAGTCACATCACAATGTCGGCGGATTGCCCGACCAGATGAAACTCGATCTCATCGAGCCCCTGCGGGAATTGTTTAAGGACGAAGTCAGGAAAATCGGCCTGGAACTTGGACTCCCCGGTGAAGTCGTCTACAGGCATCCATTTCCGGGGCCCGGCCTGGGCGTTCGTATACTGGGCGAGGTCAAAAAAGAATTTGCTGATCTGCTGCGGCAGGCAGATGCCATCTACATGGAGGAGTTACGCAATGCCGATCTCTATGACAAGGTAAGCCAGGCATTCGCCGTATTCCTGCCCGTTAAATCAGTCGGCGTCGTTGGTGATGCCCGGCGATACGAATATGTCATCGCCCTAAGGGCAGTTGAGACGATTGATTTCATGACCGCCAGGTGGGCGCACCTGCCTTATGAATTCCTGGAAAAAGTATCAAGCCGGATTATCAATGAGATTAGCGGTGTATCCCGCGTGACCTACGACATATCAAGCAAACCCCCAGCGACCATCGAGTGGGAGTAGTGCGATGCTCTAGAAGAGGGGTATAAGTGGAATTAACCCCATTTTCTTCTACTTGCCAATCTATCAGAAGTCGGCGGTTTGACCGGATAAAAGACAGCATTCTTGCTATACACCTTCCGGTGTGCAATTAGTATCTTTTATCGATCCACGGGCACCATAGGCAATATCTGCAATTGCGACCAGAGAAGTCTTCTGATATTCGTGAGCTTACCCTGTCATCAATCGTCAAACCCGCGAGAATATATGGTCGGCATCTTATTACGTGCAGGCATTGCCCTTCGATTTGCTGATGCGGGGACAAGCGTTGTCGTGCATTATCGGGGTGGTGAGTCAGGAGCGTATGAACTCGTCGATACCGTCGAGGGAAGTGGCGGGCAGCCGATAACAGTTCAAGTGAATTTATCCGATAGGCAAGCGGTTGTATCCGGGTCAATGCAGTTTCACCGGGATTGATCGAGCAACCGGGAATTGAGGATCAATGGCCAGAACCTGTTTGTCGATGGCGGCGTAATGAGCCGCATGATCTATTAAGCGAGTGGAATTGAGGAATTCAGGGCAGCCCGGGTCCATGATCTGGTGGTGCTGAGCAAAAAAAAAGGGCGGTCAATGGACCGCCCTCAGTCATTAAAGTGTCACCCGCCCTATCGGAATGGACCCGCTTCGAAGCGCCATTGAATTCCAACTTTGGCCATGCGACCAAATGCATTGGCCGTGTAGGGATCGTAGTTGAGGTCTGTGCGTGCAAAGGGTGGATCTTCATCCGATAGGTTGTAGATGGATGCGAACACTCGAGCGTTATCGTTAGCAAAACGGAAGTTGTAGTGCAGATCGAAAGTGCTGAAGCTGTCTATGCTCCAGTCCGAACCAGCCGGTTGGGTTTTGTCATCATACTCATCGGTGTACCACCACTCCAGGCGCACGTTGTGATTACCCATGCTCCAGTTCACGTAGGTGTTATTTTTGATCTCGGGCAGGGGTCGCGCGAAACTTTCGAAGCGATTGAGGTCGCCCACCGCATCGAACGAGTCCGCCCAGATCCAACCGTCAATTTCATAGGAATTGATGTATGTACCCTGCAGGCCAATCGTGAAAAGACCCATATCAGACGGGATATCCCAATTGCCTGCCCAGTCGACGCCATCGGTCTCCAGATCAGGACCGTTCTGGTAGGTGACTGATACCCGCTGAATACCGGAGAGCTGTGGATCGGTGGGATCCTGGAAGACGATCTTGCCGCATGCCAGATCGTTAATTGGGCTGGCGGTGTCCACACAATTGGCTACGACGTCACCGAAGTTTTCCAGTACCAGTGTGTCCTTGAAGCTGAAATTCCAGTAGTCGAGACTGAAATAGAGATTATCGTTAGGCGTTAAAATAATCCCAAAATTCGTCGTAATCGCGGTCTCCGGTGCAACGTCACCATTACCAAACGTGTCAATGGCTTTGAACGCGCCTGTTGGTGCAACGAATTGCAACGAAGTACCTACGCCGCTCAGCTGATTCAGACTGGGTGCACGAAAAGACGAGGTGATGGAGCCGCGTAGTGCGACGCTTTCGTTGACCTGCCAGCGTGCGGCAACCTTTGGATTGATGGTGTCGCCAAGAGAACCGCCATAGTCCTCATAACGCACAGCAATCTGCATATTGAAATTGTCGGTAAAGGGTAACTGCAGTTCGCCGAAAAAAGCGTAAACATCCTGATCGTCGCTTGAGGGCTGGCCTGCTGCGAGGAAATGGAAGGCGCCAGTGCCACCGCAAGTATAGGTAAATGCCGGAATCGAGTTGCCACCCCCAAGATCGATCGCATCGATCGTAAACGTCTCACCGGCCCCGCCGAGCCCGAATGCGCAGGGTTCAGCCAGGCTATTGCTATTGGATAGCGGTTTGTCGGTGAACTCATCACGACGGTACTGGAAACCTGCCGCCCAACTGACGTCGCCGCCTCCCGCAGATATGCCGGTATCACCGGTGACGATGAAGTCGAAGACAAACAATTCCGTCTTTGTCTTGCCGCCAAGGAATTCGGTCAGCCAGTCCTGCATGAATGCCGGATTGTTGAGTTGTGAATTTTCGCTACCCGGTGGTGTAACACCGGTGGCAGTAGCAGACTGGGAAGAAGTGTAACCGCTGGTAAACGGATTATAGTACCAGCAGTCGCCAGTCCCCAGGTTTCCGCTACCCGGTGTTCCTGTGGCCGTGTCGCAACCTGGCCCACCCAGACCGCGGTAGGCCCAGGCGACATTGTCTACCCTGCTGTCGTTGGTCAAAATATTAATCTCGGAGGTGCTGTAGGCCACGTTCGCCGTGTAGTCAATACTGTCGTTAATGACGCCATCAAGGCCAATGCTAACACGCCATGTATCGTATTCCCGATCACCAACCTGTGCGGGTCCGGAGACGCCCTGAAAGCGGCCCCAGACATAAACGCCCTGATCGAGTGGCGTACCGACAAGACTGGTAATGCCAGGATTGCGGGCGATGAAATCATCGAAGTGTGGCATGCCGGGTACGACGACACGATCCAGTCCAGTTAGTGCCTGGGGAGGGAAGGAGGGTGAGGTATTCCACTCCTTGGTTCTGTCGTTGGCGTAAAGAAATTCACCATGCAGGTTGGTGTTATCGTTGATCTCGTAGGTGCCCTCTATAAACGCCTGCCAGTGTTCCTCTTCCTCGGACAGATTATCGAAGTCTGTGAAGCGGAATCGGCACAGAGTTGCCAAGTGCCCGCCCACGGCCTCGCATGCCGGGTCCGGTAGGAACTCCCCATCGCTCAGATCCGTAGGGTTGGGATCCGATAGTGGTATGTAGGTACCAGGACTCCCAATAGATGAAAAGCCGCCGCGTGGGTTATCCGCAAACGAACGCTGTGTCCAATTCTTCTCACGCACTTTAACCTTGGTTCTGAACTGGTAGCCGAATGAGGCCACAATATCGAGACGGTCTGTGCCCAGACCGCCAATGAAACCGATATCATAGTTACCTTCATCTTCACCATCATCCAGAGATTTAAAGGCGGTCTGGAATTCTAACCCGCGAAAATCGGACCGGGTTTTGAAATTGGCGACACCGGCAATCGCATCGGAGCCGTAAGTTGAACTCGCCCCATCCTTGAGCAGTTCAATGCTCTGCAGCGCAATAGTCGGCATGATATTGGTGTTAACGAACTGCTGACCCGTTTCAGGTACGGGAAACGGAGTGGGTACCATACGGGTACCGTTCAACAGTACCAGTGTACGTCCTGGTCCGAGGCCCCGCAGGTTAATATTGGAAATGGCTTCGAGGCCATTTGACTGGAACTGGTTCTGCTCCCCGTCCACTCCGGTCACTGCCGGCATACGCCTGATCAATTCGACGAGGCTCGGATTGCCTGCCAGTTCCATGTCTTCTCGAGTGAGCACATCCACAGGCGAGGCGGCATCTTCCGGCGACCCTTTGATATAGGAGCCAGTAACGATCACTTCTTCCATCTCTGCTGCTTGTGCGACGACGCCTGCCGGAATTAATAATGTGGCGCACACCAACGTTGTTTGGCTAAACTGTCTGTAGTTCATTTGGATCCCCCCCAGGGATGTTAACCAGAGTTTGGTAATCTTATACCCAGAGACTCCCGCTATGGAAGCAAAAAAGGGGACAGATTTATTTTTCGAGTTTCCCTTGATACCCAGATGTGCTGTTTCCGGTGACATTTCGCGTTCCGATTCAAAATTTTCAGATAAATCATGGTGACAATAGCGGCAAACACTTACAAACCTTCGATCAATTGACGCACCTGATTACTGGCTAGTCTGTAGCATAATCAGTGCTCACAATTTGTATTTCTGACCAAGGGAGGAATTGTATTGTGCCCCGGAGACGTCGATTGATTCTGCAGAATTTGCCGCATCACATTGTGCAGCGGGGCCATAACAGAAATGTAGTTTTCGTGGAGAACGCGGACTACGAGTACTACTTGAACAACTTGATTGAGTGGAAGCTGCAACTTGATATAGATGTCTATAGCTATTGTTTGATGACGAATCATGTTCACCTCATTGTCAATCCTGGTGAGACACCCGAAAACGTCAGTGAGTTGATGAAGCGGTTAGCGGGTAGACAAACACGATATGTAAACAGATTGGAAAACAGGACAGGTACACTCTGGGACAGTAGGTATAGAATCAGCCCTATTGATACAGATGAGTACTTGCTGCAGTGTTGCCGTTATGTGGAACTAAATCCTGTAAAAGCAAAGATGTGCATGCATGCAGAGCAATATCGCTGGTCAAGTTATCAGGCTAAGCTGGGTTTAGTGGATGCTCGTTGGCTTGATGAAGATCCTAGCTTTGAGTCACTCGGCGACAGCATTCGTCAGTGTAGAAAGAATTACAAAGCATATGTTGAAGACTGGGTTGGTGCTCAGGTATCACAGCAGTTCATTCAAATTGCAGTAGATCGCAACCAACTCACCGGCAGTACCCTTTTTACAGATCAGATTGAGAGCAGAACGGGTGTTCGAATTGAGTACCGCGGGCGGGGTCGGCCTGCAAAAGAGCATGAATGAGATTTGAGGAAACTAGAGGGAAAATTAAATCCGTCCCCTTTGTCCCCTCAAACTACCTGACTTTCCACGTAAATGTGGATTTTTGGTTTGACTGCATCAGGATCATCCAGCGAACCAACCATCCGCGTCCACAACTCTTCCTGGAATGTTGCACGCTTATATGATGGCATTTCCACCAAACAGATTCCCATTGCATCACGAATGCGCTATAAACCGTGACTAACTATTCAGACATTAAAAACCCGGTGACCAGAATGAAACTAATCCGTACGACGAAGCTGTTAACCCTGATGACATTTGGTGCCATCGGCATTATTCCAATCCATGCAGAACCCGCGCCCAATATCACGATCGGCAATGGCGATAAAAACTGGATCGTCACGGAAGGTGTGGTAAGAAACGAATCCACACTCACCTTTAAGGAAGTGCAAATAGATGGCAATGGCTGGCTGGTTATTCACCCCTTTGAGAACGGGGCACCAAATGGCGACAAGTATGTCGCTGCGACCTACCTTGAAGATGGCAAGAACCAGGACGTTGATATCAAAGTACACAAGGGGTTAACGACCGGAGAGATGTTTATTGTCATGCTTCACCGGGATAGTAACGAAAATGGTGTTCTCGATTTCGTCTTCGTGGATGACGTTAACGTAATGGATCGTGCCGTGTTCGAAGGCAGCACTATGATAGGCCACGCCATCCCTTCGCCCTGACAATATAAGACAAGTAGAGGGGACGCAACCTTCATACGAGCCGTTCAAATCCGGATTGTTTCGCTGCTTTTTTGTCAAAGGTTGCTGTTAGGATACAACCATTTGATTCGTTAGTTCTTGCCAACAGATGGTCTGAAAAATCGACGTTAGAATTTTTATAGTCGTTCAAGGCGCGCCATACGATCTCCGGTTCCTGAATTTCAATTTGAAGAATCTGCAGTAATTGTTCGACGACATTAGCTATCTCGATTCTGCTTTGAGCATAATTGCTTTCAAGCACCCACGCGAGTTCACAAAGTACAATATGGCAAATAAATCCTGGGTCATCCGCTGTACATTTTTTTTCAATAAACCGCGTCGCCTTACTTGCCTGCGCAACATCGTCCTGCGCCAGATAACGAATCAAAACGTTGGTGTCAATTCCGACCAACTCTTCCTCCTCTGGCCTTCACTGTTTTATTCATTTCATCAACTGTGACGGGAGCTTTCTGTTTTGGCACCATACCTTTTAGTATCGTTACGCTCTTGGTTGCAGGAAATATCGAAACCCTCCCTTGATCGTCGGTCAAAAATTTTATCTTGTCACCTGACTGCAAGTTTAATTTTTCCCTAATCTCTTTGGGGATAGTAACTTGCCCTTTGCTTGTAACCGTTGCGGTTGACATGTGCAGCGCTCCGTTTTATTGCCTTACTTTAATCAGTAAATCTTACATTTATGTAAGGAATTAGTCAACTTAAGGCAGTGCACATTTACTTTTAGCGTAACGGACAAGGGTCAAAGCTAAGTTAATACTCAACCGGGAGCCTGTTAGTCCATCTGAAGTTTCCAGCCAGTTACAAGCTGGAGAACTCCTTCATGAATGTGAAGAATCGTTCGAAGAAGATCACGGCAGAGGTTAAGATTCCTAAAGGTGATGCCACCATAGTCATGGATTTCATCTACGATGGTGGCGGCACCGGAAAAGGTGGCAATGTGACTATCTCTGTTAATGGGAAGGTGGTTGCAAAAGGCAGAGTCGAAAAAACCCAGCCTTTAATCTTCTCCGCTGACGAGACAGCCGATGTTGGGATCGACAGCCAGACACCCGTCGCAGAAGACATTGGTATCGGGCGAGACGAGACGCGTTTTACTGCAGAGATTCACAAAATCATCCTTGCGGTGAAAGACTTGGAGTAAAACCTGTTGTCTTTGTGTCGTGTGAAAGGTTAGCTTATCAGAGCCTTTGATGTAACAGTCTATTCAGAAAACTATATGAATGAGCGTTAATAATTTGTGCAGGGTGAAGTCAATCCTGGTCAAGTAAGGTCCACCATTGGATTTTCTTTGTCTCCACTCTGGGGCAGCGTCGATGCTTTTTTGAATTCTGACTGGACTGCATGCCTGTAATATTCGATCAGTAATTCAGCAGCAGGGGGCAGCGTTCGGCTTGCTTTTGTGACAATACAACCGTGCATCGAGACGGGCCAGTTTTTTAATCTGAGGACAACAAGGTTACCCCGGGTAATCTCGCTTTCTGCATCGGACGGCAAGGCTGCGGTCAGTGCATGTGAGTTGCTCGCAACTCGCTTCACCATTTCGATATTGTCGGCTTCCAGAAAAATTAGTTGGGTGACATCAAGCTTATTCTCTAACTCATCAGCTTGTTGTTGCGCCCATTTAATATACCAGGCCGGGGGCGTCGGAGTAACAAGGGGTAGGCCTATGGATTGAGACAGAGAAACAACGTCGTGGTGTACAAGTTCGTGGTCTGGCTGGCAGAGGATAAGAGGGGCTGGTAATTCGATGGTCTCAAGCTTGAGGTCGTCGCGAGCTGATTGTGGGGTGATACCAAAATAGATGTCGATTTCATCACTGAGCAACTTATCTTCAATTTGATCCCAACTGGCGCTCCTTGCAGTAAATCTTAAACGGGGATGACTGGATAAAAGCTCGGCAAGTGCTGGCGCTATAAGACTGCTAGCGAGATAGGGGTCGACACCTACCATAAGGTGACCTGTTTCCAGATTCTGAAGTAACCGGATCTCGCGCCTGGCGTTGGTGATCGATTCAAGAATCATGGTTGCATTATGGTTAACTATATCTCCATATGTAGTTAGGCTAACCTGCCTGTTTTTACGCTCAAACAGTGATACACCGTAACTTTCTTCAAGTTTCCGAATATTCTGTGACAGGGCAGATTGGGTCATTCCGATGGAGTCAGCTGCACGCCCAAAATGACGGTGTCGAGCAAGTGCTACCACTGATCGCAGTTGATTGATGTGATTCATGATTAGATAATGTAATGATATTCGCTGATATTGTAATTTTACTTATCACTACGAGTCAACTAATCTCTCTCAAAATCTGAACAAACACCTTGAGGCAATCTTATGACAGCGATGACGGATGCAGAAATAACAAAAACCGCAGCCCGATACATGGGTAAACCAGCATTGGCGACTGCTTTTCTTGCCCTGGGTGCAGTAGCAGTATATGCGGGCCTTTTTGCCCTATCAGTTGCTAGTATGATACCTCTTGTTGTCGCTTTTCCTCTGGTTGCCTATCTGGTGTATGTCACCTACACGCCACTGCATGAAGCTGTGCATAACAATATCGCGGGCTCCAATAGGGGCTTACGATGGCTAAATGAACTAACAGCCTACGTGGTCGCCAGTATTCTGGGCGTGTCTTATACAATGCATAAAGCATCACATCGTGCACATCACAGGCACACCAATGTCCGCGGAGAAGATCCGGACTTTGTCTTTACCGGTAACCGTTTGTATGATCTGGTAACTGGCGGCTCAAAAATGATGGCCAATGAGTACAAGGATTATTTTGTGCGTGTTTTTCCTTCTGCGAAATTGAGTGAGAAAGTAATTGTGATCCTGGAGATCGTGACGTTTGTCGGTTGGCGGGTAGCACTGGCAATCTTTTTCCCGGTTGAAGTGCTAGTGCTCTGTGTGTTCGGGAATATAGCGGGTGTCACATTGCTGGGATACATCTTCGCCTGGATTGTGCATACACCTTTCAATGAGACGGAACGATTCAAGGATACGGCGACTATTCTAATGCCGCCAATGATTCACAAACCTGTTACGTTGCTCTGGCTCTGGCAAAACTATCATTCCATTCACCACCTGTTTCCGCGTGTACCATTTTTCCACTACTCGGCTTTGTTTGATGAAATCCGGGTTGGTATGGTGGAACGTGGAGCACCGATTGTTGAGTTAGGACATCGGGGTCAACCAGTCCTGGCGGAATAATAGCAAGCAGCTACTTCGATTGTCAGCTACGGGCGCTGACGCACCATTTCCTGCATTTTTCGTGTAACTTCCGCTTTGGAGAAAAGCGGACATGTGGGCCACCCTTACGAGCATCGGTACTTCCGGCCAACTCCGGGCATTAACATGAGTTGTCCGAAATATCTTTTGATAATACGCTGCAAGTGATCCTTCTTACCTTGAGTCAGGTCGTCTAAGTTCATCATTTCACCGGTAAGGCATCGTCAGGTACGGTACGTTTGGCCAGGCGAAAGGTCACCGCATTTGGACTTCCCACGCTCTGGTGGCCATTCCTGCGCTATTATTTGAGCATAGGAGAAGTCATATGAGTTATCACCGTTACACTCTCGAGTTCAAGGAATAAGCCGTTAGGCAGGTCATCGAAGGTGGTGGACAAAAAAATGAATTGGCGTATTCGGCAAGGGGTTCATTCGTACAAATCTAAAGATGAACCAAATCGAAGGCTTAACGAAGATGAAGAAAAAGAAGTGCGGCAACTTCTTACTTCAATTGAAGTAGGGCGGACATAACTTAGGCTTCAAGGTAGACATATAAGTGCCAGAAAGAACTACAAGAACTCTCACATTAGCAGGTTGTTGAGGAAGGCAAAGGCTAACATAAGGGCTGTTGAGGAAGGGTTCTTTCCGGTTGCTCATTAAAACTTTCAACGTTTGTAACTCGTGCTGAGCTAAGCTGTTGATTAGAAGAAGAATTTTCCTGGCTCTATTTGTTTGATGAGCAAACAGAGTTACAAACTAGTTACAAACACATAGAGATAGTACTGAATATGGTCATGATTAAAGGATTTGTTTTTAAGGTAGCAATTGAGTGGGAATAGACCGTGAGCGTTGGATGCGTGAAGCGATTGCGCTCGCACGCAAAGCAGCAATAGCGGGAGAAGTGCCTGTGGGTGCGGTGCTGGTAAAAGATGAAGAGATTATCGGCGCCGGAATCAATCAAACCATTGGCAACAGCGACCCGACAGCACATGCAGAAATTGTGGCGTTGCGGGATGCGGCCACCAGGCTGGGTAACTACCGGCTGATCGAAACGCAGCTCTATGTCACCATTGAGCCCTGCACCATGTGCGCGGGGGCGCTTGTTCATGCCAGGATTGCGACCTTGTGTTTCGGTGCCAGGGAGCCACGGGCTGGGTCCATTGTTTCGACCCTGAAGGTGCTGGACAATGAATCCCTTAATCATCGAACTGAAGTGATTGAAGGCATATGCCGAGATGAATGTTCGGACTTGATGACTCAGTTTTTCCGGGAGAAGCGAATAGTGCAGAAAAACTCTCAGGCCGGTGAGCCTTAATGTTGCAGTTACAGGGTGGACCCGCGCTCTCGGGTTTCAGATTACGTAGACTGCTGGCCGATCTTCAATCAAAGGTTCAAGGTATCAATGGTGTTGAAACACGCTTTCTGCATTTTATCGATACCGGACATGCTGTAGACGCCGGGCAGGACACATCAGGACAGGACACCTCAGGGCAGGACACTTCAGGGCAGGACACCTCAGGGCAGGACTTGGGATTGGATTCACTCCAGGTGCTGAAGAAGATTCTGGATTATGGTCCAACCACTGCTGCTGAAGTAGCTTCTGAAATGGCGCTTGAAATAGCGCCTGAAGTAACTTCCGAAATAGCGCCTGAATCGGCTCCAGAAGCGGCTATGAGAAAGAAGCCAGGATCTAACCTCAGGAACAAAGACTTGACGACCGAACCAGGCTTCTTCCGGTTGGTTACGCCGCGACCGGGGACCATCTCACCCTGGAGTTCAAAGGCAACGGATATTGCACATATTTGCGGGTTAGATGCCGTTCACAGAATCGAGCGGGGCATCGCTTATCTATTTGATATTGACTGTGATCCCAACGACAAAATGATTGCGGTGATTGAAGATGCTATCCATGATCGGATGACGGAATCCATCATGACCAGCGCCGCAGATGCCGGGGTGCTCTTTACAATCGCCGAACCTGCAAACCTGAAAAGCATTCCGTTGCTGGAGGAAGGCCCTGCGGCAATTGAGCGTGCCAATATCGAGCTGGGCATGGCCCTGGCGGATGACGAGATTGAATATCTGGCAGACGCATTTTCAGTGCTGGGCCGGAACCCGACGGATGTTGAGCTCATGATGTTTGCTCAGGCAAATTCTGAACATTGCCGGCATAAAACCTTCCGTGCCAGCTGGACGCTGGATGGAAAAAAACAAGCCTACAGCCTGATGGAGATGATCCGGAATACTTACCAGCATACCAACGGTGAGGGTGTCCTTAGCGCTTATGAAGACAATGCCTCTGTTATTGAAGGGGCGAGAGGTTGTCGATTCTATCCCGATCCGGAGACACGGGAATATGGGTATGTTGAGGAAGACGTGCACATCCTGATGAAAGTCGAGACGCATAATCACCCCACTGCCATCGCCCCGTTTCCTGGCGCAGCGACGGGTTCAGGAGGTGAAATCAGGGATGAAGGCGCCGTTGGAAGAGGTTCAAAGCCCAAGGCAGGATTGACCGGGTACAGTGTTTCCAATCTCCACATTCCGGACCTTGAAGAACCCTGGGAAATCGAATATGGCAAACCGGACAGAATTTCATCGGCTCTGGATATCATGATCCAGGGGCCAATTGGTGGCGCTGCCTTTAACAATGAATTTGGCCGGCCAAATATCTGCGGCTATTTCCGGACCTTTGAAGCGGAATTTAATGGCGAGGTTCGCGGTTACCATAAGCCTATTATGATTGCCGGTGGCATGGGTAACATCCGCGCCGGGCATGTTGAAAAAACAAACATTGAAGTGGGCGCTTCACTCATAGTGTTAGGTGGCCCTGCCATGTTGATTGGCCTCGGCGGCGGCGCCGCGTCGTCGATGACAACCGGGTCCAGTGATGCAGACCTGGATTTTGCAAGCGTGCAACGAGGCAATCCCGAAATGGAACACCGTTGCCAGGAAGTCATCGACCATTGCTGGCAGCTGGGCGATCATAATCCGATCCAGTTTATTCATGATGTCGGTGCCGGCGGACTTTCCAATGCGCTACCGGAACTGGTGAAGGACGGGGGTGTTGGAGGGGCTTTTGAAATGCGGGACGTGCCGAATGACGAACCCGGTATGTCGCCGCTTGAGATCTGGTGCAATGAAGCACAGGAAAGATATGTCATTGCTGTTGCAGAAAAAGACCTGCACAGGTTTGCCGCTATTTGTGAAAGAGAACGGTGTCCCTATGCCGTTGTGGGTCGGGCGATTAACGAATCCCACCTGGTCGTCAACGATAATCTGCTGGATACAAAGCCTGTTGATCTGCCTTTGTCAGTCTTGTTTGGCAAGGCGCCAGGGATGCACAAGGATGCGCTGAGCCAGAATATTGACGCCGAGCCGTTTAATGTGGATGTGGATTTTGCGGAAGCCGTTGATCGTGTTCTGGGGCACCCGACGGTAGCTTGTAAGAATTTTCTTATCACCATTGGTGATCGAACCGTGGGCGGCATGGTGGCCAGGGACCAGATGATCGGACCCTGGCAGGTGCCTGTATCCGACGTTGCGGTGACAACCAATGGTTACACCAGCAATTCGGGAGAAGCCATGGCAATGGGAGAACGCACCCCGGGCGCCTTGTTGGATGGTCCTGCCGCCGGTCGAATGGCTGTTGCCGAATCCATCACTAATATAGCGGCAGCGCGTATTGAGCGGATTCAGGACATCAAACTGTCGGCAAACTGGATGGCATCTGCGGGTCATCCCGGTGAAGATGCCAACCTTTACCGGACGGTAGCGGCCGTTGGCCTGGATCTCTGCCCCGCTTTGGGAATATGCATTCCCGTTGGCAAAGATTCAATGTCCATGAAAACGCAGTGGCAGGAAAATGGCGAAGACAAAACAGTGACATCACCCCTATCGTTAATTATTTCTGCCTTTGCACCGGTAGTGGATGTTCGCGGCACGCTCACGCCGGAGTTGTCGCGGCAGGATTCCATTCTATTATTGATTGACCTGGCACGTGGCAAGCAGAGACTCGGCGGATCAATCCTGGCACAGTGTTTCGGCCAGTTAGGTGATCAGGTACCTGATGTAGAAGATGCCGAAATACTTTCTTCATTCTTCACGCTCATTCAAAACCCTGAATTCCGGTCCAGGATTCTGGCCTATCATGATCGTTCGGATGGCGGATTATTAACCACGCTCGCTGAAATGAGTTTCGCCTCAAGGGTTGGGCTCGAACTGGATATCCCTGAGAGTGTTAATCCGATCGAATTCATGTTCAATGAAGAATGCGGTGTTGTTATTCAGATTGCGGCAAAGGATGCCAGCCTTGTGGTTAATTCCATAGAGAATGCGAACCTCCAATGTGTAGCGCTTGGTCGTGTTGCGCTTCAGGGTGAAGGTCTGGCGGCCCATGAAACATCAGAATCAATTCAGGTCAGCCAGAATGGATCGACTGTCTTTAAGTCTGGCCGGGTTAGCTTGCAGGAGCGCTGGTCTGAAGTGAGTTACCACATCCAAAAACTGCGAGACAACCCTGCCTGTGCCGAGGAGGAATATTCGGTCATTGCCGATGATGAGGATCCCGGTTTATCAGCGATGATCAATTTTGACATCAACGAGGATATTGCAGCACCGATGATTGCAACGGGCGCTAAACCCCGTATGGCAATCCTGCGGGAGCAGGGAGTCAATAGCCAGGTAGAGATGGCCGCCGCATTTACCCGTGCCGGTTTTAGTGCTGTTGACGTGCACATGAGCGATATTCTGACGGGTAAAATCAGCCTTGAATCATTCACCGGTATGGTGGCCTGCGGAGGCTTCTCCTACGGTGATGTATTGGGCGCGGGTGAAGGCTGGGCAAAATCAATCCTGTTTCACGATGATGCCCGAAGTGTGTTTGCAGACTTCTTTAATAGGACGGACACATTCGGCCTGGGTGTCTGCAACGGTTGCCAGATGTTCTCGGCCCTCAAGGAGTTAATACCCGGCGCCGATCTCTGGCCGCGATTTGTGACCAATCGTTCAGAACAATTTGAAGCGCGGTTGTCCCTGGTTCAAATACAGAAAAGCCCCTCTATGTTATTGTCAGGAATGGAAGGGTCTCATATACCCATTGCCGTATCCCACGGGGAAGGTCGTGCTGAAATCAACGAAAAGGAAACCGATATCCTGTTGCAGAGTGGCCAGGTAATCATGCAGTTCATCGACAACACGCTGGATGTAACCACGCGCTATCCATTAAATCCTAACGGATCCCCGGCGGGCATTACGGGAGTCACCACTGTAGATGGCAGATTTACCGCCATGATGCCCCACCCGGAAAGAGTCTACCGAACGGTGCAGAATTCCTGGCACCCCGAGGCATGGCAGGAAGACAGCCCCTGGATTCGGATTTTCAGGAATGCCAGGGTCTGGGTTGGTTAGGCTTTTGTTCAGTTTGACCCACCCGTGTCTTTCTGCAGCGACGCAAGTACGCGATCCAGGTTGAAAGTACCCGGTTTCATACGTGGCGGATATTCATGGAAGGTACTGATAAACTGGCCTACAAAGTCTGCCGCCGGTGTGAGCAGGTATATCCGTTCAAAACGCCATTTTTCATATGCACCGCCTTCGCAATCAGGCTGAACACCACAAATCACCATAACTCTAAAATATATCCGATGCGGCTCATGCAAGAGACTGATCAATTAGGCTAAGACGAATTCTTATTTTGGCTGCGGCGTTCAATCACTATTTCCAGTGACCGGATTGGAAAGGTATTCGATTGTCGGTCCACATAATAGTGTTCCAGGGTTTGTGTTATGACCGGGAACGCCAGTTCATCCCAGGGGATTTCATGTTCATCGAACAATCTTGTTTCCAGTGTTTCTTCGCCGGGGCTGAAATCCAGGTCATGGAGGCGTGCGCGGTAAAACATGTACACCTGCGAGATATGGGGCAGGCTAAATAGTGTGTACAAATCGATAATTTCTGCGTTGGCATTGGCTTCTTCGAGCGTTTCTCTCAAGGCGCCAGCGGCGGTTGTTTCACCGTTTTCGAGAAAACCTGCTGGTAGTGTCCATTTGCCCGACCGAGGATCGATTGATCGCCTGCACAGCAGGATCTTGTCCTGGTAAATGGGCAGGCAACCGGCGATGATCCGTGGGTTCTGGTAGTGGATTACCTCGCAGACATCACAAACATACCGCTGGCGATTGTCACCTTCAGGAATTCGATGAGTGACGGATTGGCCGCATTGGCTACAGAATTTCATGTCAGTTAGTATAAACCGTAAGTGCGGGTAGAATCTGGAAAATGCCGGTTGAATGCCCCAATGGTCTTATCCATCTTTAAAAAATTGAAGTAGGGAAAAACAATATAAGGTGACTGAAGAACTCATCAGAAATTTGAAGGCATACAAAGCTTGCACGCTGTTACCAGATGAACAGGACAGAGGTAAGGCCGCGGTACTCATCCCGATTATGGATAAGCCGGAGCCAACCTTAGTCCTTACCCAGCGAGCTGCCAGAATGGACAGCCATGCGGGAGAGGTTGCATGGCCCGGGGGCAAGCAGGGCCCGGAGGATGACAACCTGGAATTTACTGCATTACGGGAAAGCCACGAAGAAATTGGGCTTCCTCCCGAAAAGGTCAATATCTTGGCGGAACTCCGGCCGTTCATTTCTAAATATGGATTGCTGGTCACGCCTTTCGTCGGTCTGGTTCGACAACCCATTCAACTAAAAGCCAATCCCGATGAACTCGATTCAATATTCCAGGTTCCCCTCTCCTGGTTGAAGGATGATCCACGAACACAAACTGATATTGTTATTCGGTATGGCGAAAGTCATGAGGTGCCGGTCTATCATTTTGATGGTTTCAGGATTTGGGGACTAACGGCCATGATTTTATGGGAATTCATGGTTGAGGGAATGGGCGTGGAATCGACCAATGCTGCCTGTGATAAGCTCTCGGGCAATATCAATGAGGGATGGTAGGAAATGATTTATTGCCTGGGTGATCGACGGCCGGAATTCCGCGGAGAAGATTATTGGGTTGCAGAAAACGCCACACTCATTGGGTCAGTGGTGCTGGAGAACAACGTCAGCGTCTGGTTCAATGCGGTCATTCGAGCCGATAATGACGTTATCACGATAGGTGAAAATTCTAACGTCCAGGATGGGGCGGTGTTGCATACCGACGGTGGCATCCCGCTCAATATCGGCAAAAATGTCACCATCGGTCACCAGGTGATGCTCCATGGTTGTGACATTGGGGAGAATTCCCTGATCGGTATCAACTCTGTCATTCTCAACGGCGCGAAGATCGGCAGGAACTGTCTTATCGGTGCCAATTCACTTATTCCAGAAGGGAAAGAAATTCCCGATGGTTCTCTCGTCATGGGCTCACCCGGAAAAGTGGTCAGGCAACTATCACCCGGGCAAGCCAGTGGCCTTGAGCTCAGCGCGCTGCACTACGTGGAAAATTTTAAACGGTACAAGGCGTCTTTAAAGCCTGCCTGATTCCTGGAAGCCTTTGCCGGACGCTTGGCATCCAATCTGGTCCGCGTTATAGTGAGCGTTCAGACATTTATCATCAGATGACCCGGGCATGAAATTGGCAGACATCACAGCCACAATTTCTACAAACGTCAACATTAAGCTGTTGCCACCTGCTGCCTTATTGTCACGTAATGATCTTGCACTTTCTAATCTAACGCTTTCCAACCTGAAGCTAAGACTGCCGTTGTAGGCGGCCGTTCAAATTCCTGCATTGTTTCGTTAAGCCTGCATATACTGCTGGCGCCACTTCAACCAGAAGCTCTGACTCTAAAGTTAATTGAAAAAGGTTAAGTGAAAAAAGGATTAAGTGAAAAAAGGTTAAGTGAAAATAAAATGAATGCTGAAGATCAAACTATAAACAAAGCAAGCGCATCGACCAAAAAGATGCCGTTCCACAAATACAGTCCATTCAAACCCGTTGCATTAACAGATCGTACCTGGCCCGACCAGGTCATCACTAAAGCACCTCGTTGGTGCAGCGTGGATCTGCGGGATGGCAACCAGGCGTTGGTGGAACCCATGACGCCGAACGAAAAACAGAAGATGTACGACCTGCTGGTGGAGCTTGGCTTCAAGGAAATTGAAGTAGGCTTCCCTGCGGCTTCACAAACCGATTTTGATTTTGTACGGCGAATTATTGAAGAGGATATGATTCCTGATGACGTGACCATCCAGGTGCTTTGCCAGGCACGTGAAGCGCTGATCACCCGAACCTGCGAGGCAGTTTCCGGCGCAAAGAATGTTATCTTTCATCTCTATAACTCCACTTCCACCTTGCAGCGTAGGGTTGTCTTCAATATGAGCCGCGAGGAGGTAATCAAACTCGCTGTCGATGCAACAAAGATCGTCAAGCAGACTGTCGCGCCCCTCATCGATGCTGGTACCAATGTCATCCTTGAATATAGCCCGGAGAGTTATACGGCGACAGAGATGGATTTCGCAGTAGAGATCTGTTCTGCCGTCATGGATGTCTGGCAACCGGCAGTCGATAAGAAAATCATACTCAACCTTCCTTCAACGGTTGAAATGGCGACGCCGAATATCTATGCAGATCAACTTGAATGGTTTATTCGCCATCTGCCAGATCGTGACTGCGCGGCGATCAGTCTGCATACCCATAATGATCGAGGCACAGGTATTGCTGCTTCCGAACTGGGGCTGATGGCAGGCGCGGACCGAATTGAGGGGACCTTGTTTGGTAATGGGGAGCGAACCGGAAACTGCGACCTGATCACCATGGCGATGAACATGTTTTCCCAGGGAATTGACCCGGAGCTTTATCTCGGTGATATGGCAAAAATAGTTGCCGTTTCAGAAGAGTGCACCAAGATATCGATACACGTCCGGCAACCTTATGCAGGGGATCTGGTATTTACAGCATTCTCCGGTTCTCACCAGGATGCAATTCGAAAAGGAATGGCCTTCGTGGAATCCGGCGGAGAGGGTGCCTGGGAAGTTCCGTATTTGCCTATCGACCCGGCAGATGTCGGCGGATCCTATCGGGAAACAGTACGCGTAAACAGTCAGTCCGGAAAAGGTGGCGTTGCATTTATTCTTGAAAACTACTTCGGTGTTTCCTTGCCGCGCTCTGTATTGCTGGAGTTTAGTCCGATCGTTCAACGACTTTCGGAAGCAGATGGCGGGGAAATAAAACCGGATGTGATCTGGGATGCCTTCGTCAAAGAATATATTGAAGTGGTAGGTCCATACCAGCTGCTTGACTACCAGGTGAATTCTATTGGTGATGAAAGAGAGTCCTGCCAGGCGAATATTAAGGTGGCCGAAAACGAGCTGCAAGTGTATGGAGAAGGGTCCGGGCCCATAGACGCATTTATTGAAGGGCTGGTGAAAACCTTAAACGAGCCGCTGACCGTGGTTGAGTACCAGGAATATGCGCTAAACGAGGGCAGTGAGGCGCAAGCTATATCGATCCTTGCGATTACCGATGACAAGGAAAACAAGTATTATGGTGTTGGCATAAGCCAGAACACGACGACTGCAGCTTTCAAATCGATCATCGCGGCAATCAACAGGAAATGGCGTTAAAACGGTTCGGGCACCTCGGACAACTTCGCAGTCCTGATCATATTGTCCTGGATCTGCATGATTTCAATGCGGTACTGGCCGATGATCATGCACACATTGGAATCAGGGATGGTCTCAAGATACTCTGTGATTAGTCCGTTCAGGGTTTTTGGGCCACCTTGCGGCAAACTCCAGCCCAGTGAACGATTGATCAGCCTGATGTGCGTGCCGCCATTCACCACAAAACTGCCATCATCCTGTGGGTGAATATCAATATTGACTGATGCCAGGTCGGTCGTGAATTCACCCACAATTTCTTCAAGGATATCTTCCATCGTCACAATCCCTTCAATATCACCATACTCATCCACCACGAACGCGATTCTTCGTTTCTTTTGCTGAAAATTATAGAGCTGGGTTTGCAATGGTGTGTTTTCCTGCACGAAGTAGGGTTCATCGGTTTCCTGCAGAATTGCGGCTTTGGTCAGTTCGTCTGCCGTCAGAAATTTCGCGGCATTACGCAAATGCAGTACACCGATGATTTTGTCGACATCTTCCTTGAACACCGGCATTCGTGTGTGCTGTGCGGAACAAATCTGGCGAACGATTTCATCCAGGTCGTCATTAATATCCAGGCCTACAATTTCCGCGCGGGGTACCATAATGTCGTCAACCGTTACCTTGTCCAGATCCAGCACACCCAGCATTAATTTTTGGGGATGGGCCGCAATTTTTGAACCCTCGAATACCAGCGTTCGCAGCTCATCCCTGCTCAGGTGGTCTTCCGATGACTTATCGTGGCGAATTCCCAGTAACCACAGCAGACCGTTTGCCAATCCATTCACCATCCAGACCAGAGGATAGGTAATCCACAGCAGCAATTGCAGGATGTATGAAGAGGGTAGCGCAACCTTTTCGGGGTGTGCAGCGGCGATGGTTTTTGGTGCGACTTCTGCAAAAATCAAAAACACGAAGGTGCAGGCGATCGGTGCAATTGCAACCCCACTTTCTCCGAACATGCGCAGCGCAATCACGGTGGCAATGGATGCCGCTGAAAAGTTCACGAAATTGTTGCCGATGAGTATGACGCCCAACAGCCGGTCGGGTCTCTCCAAAAGCCGGCTGGCCTGTTTCGCACCGCGATGACCCTGGTTTGCCAGGTGTTTCAACCGATAGCGGTTGAGCGCCATCATGGCTGTTTCAGAACCTGAAAAATAAGCTGAAAGAATGACGAGTAGAATAATGGAGCCAAATAAGGCGCCGAGCGACGGATCGTCCAAAAATGGAGACCTCGTATTAAGAAAGGAATGCCATTTTTATCGAAATTGAGTCAATAGTGCAAGTGTTCAAGGACACTAAACCAAACCTAACCGAGAATAACCTCTAACACCAGTTTGCTGCCAAAATAGCCTACAACCAGAAGCACAAATCCCGATAGCGCCCAACGAGAGGCGATAGCGCCGCGCCAGCCCAGTTGATAACGCCCCCACAACAACACGGCGAACACAAGCCAGGCGGCGAGTGTAATGACGGTATGGTGTATCAGACCGGGTCCGGCGATATCGCCGAGGAAAATAAATCCTGATGCGATGGAAAGGCTTAAAAAAATCAACCCCGCCCAGAGCATCTCGAACATCAATGCTTCCATGGTCTGTAGTGGTGGTAAATGGTGCAGGATTGAAAAATTCCGATGCTTCATTTCATAGTCGCCGAAGGACAGCATCGCTGCCTGCAGGGCGGCAATGGTGAGCAGACTGTAAGCGATCACCGATAGGGCAATGTGCAGCAGGATTCCTGGTGTGATGTCAGTCCTGGGTACGTATGTACCTGTCTTCAATAATTCGAGGCAGAGGCTGAGCATCGCCAGCGGAAAGATGATGATAAAAAGATTTGACAGGGGGCGGCGAAAACTGCTGATGAGCACGATAGCCGCAATCGAAACAGCCATCAGGGATAACATGGGATAGATGCCGAGGTTTATTCCCGAGGCACCATACAGGTCCAGATAAACGGCCACGCCATGACAGAAAACGGCAATGGTCGCCGTGATGGTAACAATCGAGCGGGAATGGGGCATATCCCTGTTGAGGCTTCGGAATTGTGTTCCTGCACTGATGAGGTACAGCGCGCTGGCTATTATTCCTGCTATCTCCGGGTTCATGACTTCTTGTTGTTCTCAAGTCGCGTTTTAGTTCAGCTATAATAGCAGGTCCACCGGAGGCGAATCAGGAAGGCAAGTGTTTGAATCATTAACAGAACGGTTAAGTGCCACACTCAATAACCTGGCCGGCAAGTCAAGACTGACCGAGGAAAATATCAAGGATACCTTGCGAGAGGTTCGCATGGCGCTACTGGAAGCAGATGTCGCCTTGTCTGTGGTCAAGGATTTTATCGAGCAGGTTCGCCTGCGTGCCGTGGGGCAGGAAGTTGCTGCCAGCCTGTCGCCAGGGCAAGTCTTCGTCAGGATCGTTAATGAGGAACTGGTACGTATCATGGGGGGAGGTTCTCATGCACTGGATCTTAATACGCAACCTCCTGCTATTATTTTGCTTGCAGGACTCCAGGGTGCAGGTAAAACAACGACTGCAGCGAAGCTCGCCCATTGGCTAAAAACCAGGGAAAAGAAATCTGTGATGGTTGTTAGCACAGATGTTTACCGTCCCGCAGCCATTGACCAGCTGCGCATCCTGGCTGCCGAAGGTGATATACCGTTTTGCGAGAGTTCACCCGACCAGAAACCCGTAGAAATTGCCAGGAACGCGATTGAACTGGCAAGGAAACAATTTACCGAAGTATTGATTGTCGATACGGCAGGCCGCCTTCATGTAGATACTGACATGATGGACGAGATTATTGCCATCCATAATACGCTTACACCGATAGAAACATTATTTGTTGTCGATTCGATGACAGGCCAGGATGCTGCCATTACGGCCCAGGCGTTCAATGAGGTGCTGCCTCTTACCGGCGTAATTTTGACCAAGGCAGACGGTGATGCCAGGGGCGGCGCGGCATTGTCCGTACGATCTGTCACTGGTAAACCGATCAAGTTTATGGCGGTCGGTGAAACGATTGACGCACTGGATGTCTTTCATCCAGAGCGAATCGCGGGCCGGATTCTTGGTATGGGTGATGTGCTCTCTCTTATCGAGGAAGTTGAACAGAAGATCGATAAGAAAAAGGCCAGGAAACTTGCCCATAAAATCAAGAAACGAAAGAAATTTGATCTCGAAGATTTTCGTGATCAGATTCAGCAGATGAACAACCTGGGCGGTATCACGGGTATGTTGGATAAGTTACCCGGTATGGGGCAGATGGCCAAAGCCGCCCAGGAGAAAATGAGCGACAACGCTTTTGGCCAGATGGAAGCTATTATCAATTCCATGACGCCTGGGGAGAGACATTATCCCGATAGCATCAACGGTTCGCGCAAGAGAAGAATCTCTTCAGGTTCGGGGACCCAGATCCAGGATGTAAATCGGTTGCTGAAACAGCACAAACAAATGCAAAAAATGATGAAAAAACTGGGCAAGAAAGGCGGCATGGCAAACATGATGCGTGGAATGGGTGGAATGATGCAGCCTCCTGGCGGCGGCATTCCCCGAATGTAATTACAATAGTGAGGTAATAGTTTTATAAATCAATAACATACAATTATGGAATCGAATGTCGATTGGGCCGATGAAAAGGTTTAATTTGCACCGGCTTTCCCGTACAATACCGCCCCTTTCAGCAGCACCCTCTTATTTTTGAAGATAAGGTTTGTAAGAGGGGGTTATCGTTGAGTGATTCGACGCTGCAACAAGTTCAATCACCTGGCAAAATTGCCTGGGTAACAAAAAGGAATACAAACACATGGTTACCATTCGCCTGGCTAGAGGTGGTAGCAAGAAGCGACCTTTCTATCACGTTACTGTTGCTGACAATCACCGTGCACGAGACGGACGGTTTATCGAACGAGTGGGTTTCTTCAATCCAATTGCGAAGGGTGCTGAAGAGGGAACCCGCCTGGATCTTGATCGGATCGACTATTGGGTCCGTCAGGGAGCACAGCTTTCTGATCGTGTTTCGAAGATAGTCAAGGATTACAGAAAGAGTACTGCCGGTAACCCTGAGAATAGCCCGGTTGATGAAGAGGAAGCGGCGGCTTAATTTAGAATTTTGGCTGTCATGTCACTTTTGGTGCAGTCAGTCAGATTGTGAACAACGATGATTAATTCGTGACAGGACAATCAACGACAGATCTGCTCGTTACAGATCAATCAGTGACAGAAAATGGAATACAGCTTGGCCGTGTAAACGCGGCATACGGGTTGAAGGGCTGGGTAAAAATTTATTCCCATACAGACCCGGTTGAACAGATATTAGAATACTCTCCCTGGCAATTACGGAAGAACGGCAAAGAATTTCAGGTAGAAGTTAACAAAGGCAAGGCACACGGAAAAGGTGTCATTGCCTTGCTGGTGGGTTTTGACGGCCGTGACAGTGCAGAAAGCCTCATAGGTTTTGAGGTTTGGATAGACCGGACGCGGTTACCCCGCTTGGCATCGGGCGAATACTATTGGCATCAACTGGAAGGCCTTACCGTCATTAACCAATCGGGCATTTCACTGGGTAAGGTTGATCACCTGATGGAAACAGGCGCCAATGATGTCATGGTGGTCAGGCCTGGTAAAGGAAGTTTTGACGATAAAGAACGGCTTGTTCCCTATGTAGAGGGCGAGGTCGTTAAAGAAGTTAATCTTGAAACAGCAGTGATTGTTGTCTCCTGGGAAACGGACTATTGACCTGGTATACAAGAGATGTGGGTGGGGATTATTTCGTTGTTCCCGGAGATGTTCAGGGCGATCTCTGAATACGGAATAACGCGTCGAGCCATAGAGCAGAAAATTTTGCAGCTGGACTACTGGAATCCGATGGATTTCACCAGTGATAAACACCGTACGGTAGACGATAAACCATACGGTGGTGGCCCGGGGATGTTGATGAAAGTCAAGCCATTGCGAGATGCGATTAACGCTGCTCGTGAAAAAGCTGTCGAGAATTGCCAGGTGATTTATCTCTCACCCCAGGGTGAGAAACTCAGCCAGGAAAGACTGGCAGATCTGTCATCCCAGGGTAAATTAATCCTGGTGGCAGGCCGTTACGAGGGTATTGATGAAAGGCTTGTTGAGCAGGAAATCGATGTTGAAATTTCCATCGGTGACTATGTCTTAAGCGGTGGTGAGCTACCGGCGATGGTTTTGCTGGACGGAGTTACCAGGCTATTGCCCGGAGCAGTTGGGGATCCAGCGTCAGTAGAACAGGACTCGTTTACGGCAGGCTTGTTGGATTATCCTCAATATACCAGGCCGGAAGAAATTGACGGACAGAAAGTCCCGGCAGTTTTGCTAAGTGGTGACCATGAGAAGATCAGGCGCTGGAGAGCAAAACAGTCAATAGGAAGGACATTTGAACGAAGGCCAGACCTTTTGCAAGGAAGAGATCTGGGTGAAGAAGATAAGAAATTGCTGGATGAATATTTGAACGACATCCAGGAGCAAAAATAAGGAGTTGACCATGAGCAAGTTAATAGATCAGATTGAGAATGCCCAGCTAAAACAGGACGTTCCCGTATTTGGTCCCGGTGATACTGTTGTTGTTCAGGTCAGGGTTCGTGAAGGAAGCCGAGAGCGGCTGCAGGCCTTTGAAGGCGTTGTCATTGGGAAGCGCAACCGGGGTATTAATTCTGCATTTACCGTACGAAAAATTTCCCACGGGGTCGGGGTCGAACGAACTTTCCAGACTCACAGTCCGATAATTGATAGCATTACAGTTAAACGTCGAGGTGATGTTCGCCAGGCGAAACTCTACTATCTCCGCGAACTTAGCGGTCGAGCCGCCCGAATCAAAGAGAAGCTTAACTAGCAGGCTGCTGAAAAAGCCATTCACGGACTCGATCAGACATTGGGTCCAGTGTCAGGCATAGTTGAAAGTAATACCTAAAAATCAACTCGACGCCGAAGAGAAAGGTCAAGTCCTCTTCATCTGTTGCCTCGGCAGGTACCGAGTCGTAATCATAATTGAGTTGTGTATTCAGGTAGATATCGCCAGTGATGCGATCACCATTCTTCATGAAGATTACATCACCGCTAACAGGTAGACTAACAAGTACGCAAAGCCCAATAGACAGTCTCATAACAGGAACCAGATAAAAAATTTATCAATTTTAGGGTTCAACTATCAAAATGCAAGTATGGATTCCTGTCGATCGGGATTCGTGTTCCTGGGAGTAGCTGGAACAAAATAATTGCGCTTGCCATCTTCAATCTACCGGCACGGATATTAACCATCGAAATTTTCTTCCTTTCACAGTAAGGTGAATCAACTTAATCACGATTGTTGCCAATCTTGCCTGTTCCCACAATGACAGCCACGCCTGATGAGCCATTAATCCAGCAGTTTCTGGATAGTCTCTGGTTAGAGAAGGGCCTTAGCCAGAATACGCTTGAATCCTATGGCGGGGATCTTCGTGCCTTTGCGGCGTGGCTTGACGGCAATGATAAGTCAATACTTAAGGTACACCGGGGAGATATCCTGTCCTATCTGTCCTTCCGGATGGGCAGGGGACTGAAGTCGAGATCGACGGCAAGATCATTATCTTGTCTAAGAAGTCTCTATCGATATCTGCTTCGGGAAAATCGAATAGCAGAAGATCCGACGTTGCAGGTTGATAACCCGAAACTCGGCAGGCGTCTGCCTGACTCCCTGTCTGAAGGTGACGTAGAGAAATTGTTGGCAGCGCCTAATCTCGACACGCTGGTAGGGTTTCGCGACAGGACCATGTTGGAAGTTCTGTATGCCTGTGGTCTGCGTGTCAGCGAACTCGTCAATCTTAAGCTCATGGAAATCAATTTAAGGCAGGGTGTTGTCAGAATTGTTGGCAAAGGGTCGAAAGAGAGGTTGGTTCCGCTGGGTGAAGAAGCCATCTCCTGGATTACCCGGTATCTCGCAGAAACCCGAAACGAGTTGTTAAAGAAGAATTTGAACCAGGATATTGTCTTCCCCAGTAATCGAGGATCACCGATGACCCGCCAGGCATTCTGGTATCGGATCAAGGCGCATGCAGCAACAGCGGGTATCGGGAAAAAGCTGTCGCCGCATACCTTGCGCCATGCGTTTGCGACCCATCTTTTGAATCACGGGGCTGATTTGAGAGTTGTTCAACTATTGCTCGGTCACAGTGACCTCTCTACAACGCAGATCTACACACACATCGCACAACAGCGGTTGAAAGAGTTGCATCAGGCGCATCACCCTCGCGGATAACAGATTATTATCGTGTTTATCCCGGTTTTTCCGGACTTGATCGGAATTAAATGGCCTTGCCAGAGGTCTATAGTAAAAAGGCAGGTGAATAACTGATTGCATCAATGTCAGCCTTGGTGCAAGCTGAACCTGGCTTCTCAGCTAATTGCAATGTCTTCTCGTCATAAAGCCATATCATCAGTCAAAGTGAAAAATTTATGAAGATTGTCAGCACCAGTATTGTTAGTGCGTTGTGCACATTGATTGCGTTTTTAGTGACGAGTAACGCGATCGCACTCTCCCCGGAGGAAGTAAAAGCGAAATTGAATCAGATCAGACCGGATTTAACCGTCGAAGCGGTTGAGAAAAGTGCCATGCCGGGGTTTTATGAAGTCATCTTGTCTGGGGATACGAGGCTGTTCATGAATGAAGATGCCAGCTATTTCGTCGCAGGGGATCTCTATCGAATTGAAGAGAGTCGATTTGTAAACGTCAGTGAAGAAAGTCGTAACGAGACTCGACGGGAATTGATTGCGGCGGTCGATGAATCGGATATGGTTATCTTTTCCCCCCGGGAAGGATTAAAGAAAGCCTCGATTACCGTCTTTACCGATATTGATTGCGGTTATTGTAGAAAACTCCACAAAGAAGTGCCCGAGTTGAACCGGCTAGGTATCGAAGTGCGATACATGGCATATCCAAGGGCGGGTTTAAACTCCAATTCTTATGATAAATATGTCTCTGCCTGGTGCGCTGACAACAAACAGATAGCAATTACAAAAGCCAAGCTCGGTAAGGAAATTGAAAAGAGAACTTGTGACAATCCAGTAGCCGAACAGTATGCACTTGGAAACAAAATTGGGGTGAGTGGAACGCCCGCTGTAGTCTATGAAGATGGTACCCTGCAGCCTGGTTACCTTCCTGCGCTTAAGTTAGCAAGCCGCCTCGGGATCAATTAACCTTCTTTAAGATCGCAAACGATTATTCTGGGGCGCGAGCCTGATGCTGTAACAACAATTCATCCGTCACTTTCTGGTACAATGCAGCACCTTTTTCTATAGCGGTTCAGCTTCTCGCTGAATTAGAAGGCCTTTGGAGTATAACGCCCGCGCTGATCGCCATGCCGAACAGCGCTATCAAATCTATATACAACGTAACCTGACGCGGAACTTTCTCGCGCATCTTGCCCATGGAATGTTGGGGCAGACCGGTTTTCGCCTTATCATGGCACCTACCTTTATTCCCGCCTACATCATGATGCTGTCCGGTGGTTCCCAGTTCATTGTTGGTCTGGCACTCTCACTGCAAGCGCTGGGCATGATGTTGACACCGTTAATCGGTGCCAATTTCATTGAACATCGGAAGAAGGTTCTGCCAGTCGGATTTCTAACGGGCAGTGCAATGAGAGGATGTGTGTTGTTAATTGCGTTGTCAGGATTGTTCCTTGAAGGAACAAATGCCCTGATTGCCATCATGATTTGTCTTACATTGCTCGGATTGTTCCAGGGCATGCAAGGTGTCATTTTTAATTTCCTGATGTCAAAGGTTATTCCGGTTTCAAAAAGGGGAAGGTTAACCGGCTTGCGAAATTTTCTCGCGGGGATCACCTCGGCAATTGTCGCCTGGATAGGCGGGACCTACTTCATCGGTGATGAGCCGACCGCAATGGGTTATTCATGGGTATTCCTGCTGGCGTTTGTGTTAACCAGTGTTGGATTGTTAATGCTTGTGTGGGTCCGGGAACCGGAACCACCAACCGTCAAAGATAAACAATCACTGTGGAGAAGGATGGGGGAAGTGCCTGCTTTGTTGAAAGAGGATAGCGCCTTCACCCGATATTTTATCGCAAGATCAATTGCCACCATGGGCAGAATGGCAATGCCCTTCTATATATTATTCGCCGGTGAATCCATTGGATTAACGGGCCAGACGCTTGGTATCCTGACGTTTGCGTTTACGATGTCCGGGACCATTTCGAATCTGTATTGGGGTTATCTCGCGGACAGGAAAGGATTTCGGCTGACTTTTTTGCTTTCCACTTTTCTGTGGATGATTTCAACATTGTTGCTTATGTTTATTAATAGTTATGCGATGACGATTGTTGTATTTATCGGTATTGGTGCGGCAGTGCAGGGGTTTAACAATTCTTCCCAGAATATGACGCTGGAATTTGGCGATCGTGAAAATTTACCGATGAGAATTGCCATTGCCAACACTGCTGCCGAACTCGCTGGAACCATCGGACCGCTGCTGGGCGGCATACTTGCGGCAACGATGGGTTATCAATCGGTATTTGTCTTCTCCATTACTTTCCTTTTGATTGGCGGCACGGTGGTAAGGTTTTACGTCCCGGAACCAAGGAAATTGGCATACCGTTAAGACCCGGGTGTCTGTCCATGAAATCCGACCTGAATTGCTGGGTGCAAGTATCCTGCCCTGATTGTAACTAATCAGAAAGGTTGTACTGTGCGCGGCTAAATCCTTTTCCAGCAATCAGGAGACGTGACGCACCGGTAAGACTTGGGTAACATGTCGCGCCTGCGAGCAAAGACACATGTCACCAGTAACTGGCCAGGAGACAAGAGTAGACGAAATGGATGATTTTCATCGAATAAAGCGGTTGCCGCCTTACTTATTCAGCATCACAGACTCGCTGAAAAAAGAGGCGCGCGCCAGGGGTGAAGATATTATTGATTTCGGGATGGGAAATCCGGATCAACCGACGCCCCAACATATTGTGGACAAACTCATTGAGACGGTGCAAAGAGGAGATACCCACAGGTATTCCCAGTCAAAGGGTATACCAAGATTAAGACGGGCCATTTGTAACTGGTATAAAGATCGATATGAAGTCGAGCTCGACCCGGAGACAGAAGCGATAGTAACGCTAGGATCCAAGGAAGGCATTGCGCATCTCGCAATGGCGATCCTGGGCCCGGGGGACACGGTTCTGGTACCAAATCCTTCTTATCCTGTTCACCCTTATGGGTTCGTGATAGCCGATGCGGATGTGCGCCATGTACCCTTGACGCCCGGTGTCGACTTCTTCTCGGAACTTGAAGCTGCCATCACCAATACCTGGCCTAAGCCCAGGGTATTGATTATAAATTTCCCGGGAAATCCGACGACCCAGTGCGTTGAACTCGAATTTTTTGAGAAGGTGATCGCAATCGCAAAGGAACATAATATCTGGATCGTTCAAGATCTGGCCTATGCGGACCTGGTATACGACGGTTACAAGGCACCCTCTATTTTGCAGGTGCCCGGCGCAAAGGACATTGCAGTTGAATTTTTCACGCTGTCAAAAAGCTACAATATGCCGGGGTGGAGAATCGGGTTTTGTGTGGGTAATGAGAAGCTGGTTGGTGCGCTGGCGAGAATTAAATCCTACCTGGATTACGGCATGTTTACACCGGTACAGGTCGCTGCAATCGCTGCGCTGGAAGGCGATCAGAGTTGTGTTGGTGAGATCAGGGATATGTACCAGCGCAGGCGAGATGTGTTGTGTGAGGGGTTGAATTCCTTTGGCTGGCAAGTCGAACCGCCAAAAGCCACGATGTTTGTCTGGGCAAAAATTCCACCCCAATTCCGGAACATGGGCTCTCTTGAATTCAGCAAACTATTATTGAAGGAAGCGTTGGTTGCCGTATCGCCGGGTATTGGATTTGGTCAATATGGCGACGATCACGTACGCTTTGCGTTAATCGAGAACGAGCATCGTACCCGGCAGGCATTGCGCGGGATCAGGAAGATGTTCAAAAACCTACCAGTGGAGAAGTAATTTGCGAGTTGGAATTTGTGGCTTGGGAACCGTCGGTTCGGGGGTGTTTAACCTGTTGACCGACAATGCTGGTGAGATCTTGCGCAAGACAGGATCGAAGATTGAAATTGCCCAGGTTGGTTGCCGGGGGGAGCACCCGGAAGTCGACCTTTCCTCGACAGAAGTGACAAATGACATCTTCGAAGTCGTGAAGAATCCCGGGGTTGATATCATCCTTGAACTTATCGGTGGCACAGACACCGCCCTGGATTTAATCATCCAGGCAATCAGGAATAAGAAACATGTGGTCACTGCAAACAAAGCGTTAATTGCTGTTCATGGAGATGAAATTTTTTCCCTGGCGGCCGAAATGGGTGTTCAAGTTCGCTACGAAGCAGCCATCGCCGGGGGTATTCCTATCGTGAAATCAATTCGGGAAGGGTTAGCGGCGAATCAGATATCCTGGCTAGCCGGAATTATCAACGGTACTTCGAATTTCATACTAACGGAAATGGAACAACCGGGTGCGAATCTTACGTTTCACGAGGTATTGAAAGAGGCCCAACGACTAGGCTACGCCGAAGCAGATCCAACTTTTGATATTGAAGGTATTGATGCCGCACACAAGTTAACCATTTTGTCCTCCATCGCCTTTGGCGTGCCGCTGCAGTTTGAGGCGATGTATACGCAGGGAATTTCGAAGATTACAACGGAAGATATTCGTTACGCGGAAGAACTCGGATACAAGATTCGCCATCTTGGTATGACCAGGAAGTCGGATAAGGGAGTGGAACTCAGGGTTCATCCGGCCCTGATCCGAAAGGATGAAATGCTGGCGCAAGTTAATGGTGTGATGAATGCTGTGATGGTTGGCAGTGATGCCGCGGGTAGAACGATGTACTACGGGGCGGGAGCCGGGGCAGGTCCTACAGCGTCGGCGGTTGTTGCGGATGTCATTGATATTATTCGTGGAACGGGCGCCGATGGCGTATCCAATCTCGGATTTCAACCCGGAGCACTGCAAAAATTACCAGTACTCGCCATGGAGGACATCATCTGCGCCTGCTATTTAAGGCTTAATGTTGTCGATAAGCCCGGCGTGATGGCGAGGTTAACCACCATTTTGAGCCAGCATGAAATTAGTATTGAAGCGCTCATTCAAAAAGATGCTCACGGGGGTTTTGCTGCGATCGTTATTTTGACAGACAATGTCGTTGAAAAGGCGGTGAATGCAGCCATTGAGGAATTGGAGGCCTTGCCTGAAGTTCAGGGTAATGTCATAAGAATACGTATAGCGAACTTGCAGGAATAAGCTGGCTCATGGCGAGAAAGCTGATTCGCAGGCAAGCAGCACATGTATTGCCAGGATTGTCCCCATTGCTTAGTCGTTTGTTTGTTGGTCGCGGGATAGTTAGCAATGAAGACCTTGATAACTCTCTCGCTAATCTCTTATCACCCGACTCGTTCAAAGGGATGGGCCAGGCGGTTTCAATATTGCAGGATGCCGTGGTTAACAGACGGCGAATTCTGATCATCGGTGATTTCGATGCCGATGGCGCGACCAGTTCGGCGTTGATGCTTGCCGGATTGACGGCCCTGGGCGCAAGTCACGTAAACTACCTGGTTCCCGACCGGTTCAAATTTGGATATGGACTGACACCTGAAATTGTTGAAGCTGCCCTGGCGTTTACACCCGATTTAATTGTCACTGTGGATAACGGTATTTCCAGCATTGAGGGTGTCGATGCGGCAATTGCTAACGGAATTAAAGTGGTGATTACCGATCACCATTTAAGCGGCGAAACCTTACCGGCAGCCGACGCGATTGTGAATCCCAACCAGGTTGGGTGCGAATTTCCAAGCAAATCCATTGCTGGCGTTGGCGTGGCTTTCTACCTGCTCTCAGCACTCAGGGCATCATTGCGCCAGGCAAAGTGGTTTGCTCATAACGGGCCTAATCTGGCCGACTATCTGGATCTTGTGGCGCTCGGCACCATATCAGATGTTGTGCCCATGGACAGGAATAACAGAATCCTGGTTTCAGAAGGACTTCGCCGAATCCGTGCTGGTCGGGCCAGGCCAGGTATCTACGCTTTGATGTCTGTCGCCGGTGTTGACTATTCACAGGCAACCACTCGAGACCTCGCCTTTGCAGTTGGCCCCAGATTGAATGCAGCAGGTCGGCTGGAGAATATGTCCCTTGGAATTGAATGTCTTCTGGCCGGGAAGGATCGCGCCATGGAACTGGCAGGCAAACTGGATGTGATTAATACCGAGCGCAAAAGCATCGAAGCGGAAATGAAAGGTCAGGCTGAACAATATATTCATCAGCGATCAATTGATGATAGTAAGGACAAGGTTGGGGTTTGCCTGTTTCACCCTGATTGGCACCAGGGTGTTGTCGGAATCGTCGCGTCGCGGATTAAAGACAAGATTCATCGCCCCGTCATCGCTTTTGCAAAGGCAGGGGCCAGTGAATTGAAAGGTTCCGGACGATCTATCGCGGGATTCCATATCCGTGATGGCCTGCATAGCATTGCCGCAAAAAACCCCGGATTACTGGTTAAATTTGGTGGCCATGCAATGGCTGCCGGTTTAAGTATTGAGCCTTCAAACCTGGAAAGATTCACGCGGTTGTTCGATGAGGAAGCACGCCGTTGGCTATCGGATGAGTATCTGGAACAGGTTATCGTGAGTGATGGTGAAATCGAAGAAGAAATATCACTAAATCTCGCGAAGGAAGTGGTGGCTGCCGCGCCGTGGGGGCAGGGCTTTCCGGAACCTGTATTTGACGGGGAGTTTGAAGTACTCGACCAGCGAATTGTCGGTGAAAGGCACCTGAAACTAAAACTGCGATCCATCACAGGTGTCAACACGCTTGAGGCGATTGCCTTCAATCACGACCGGTTGCTTGAATCCCGGCAATTGAGGCTTGCCTATCGCCTTGATATTAATCGATATCGAGGTCGTGAAACTGTCCAACTGATCATCGAATCAACAGATCTGACATTTGGCTAGGGCTTGGGTGAAGTTTAAAGCCGATTCACTGGTTCATTGGGTAAGAGATATTGATGTTCGAGTGGTTAACAAGAGTTTTTCGCATTCCCCCCGTTTAAATAGTTAGGTACGTGATCTTCCGCGCTCCCGGTTCGACACCCCGGCTCGGCGCCCCCGTATGCACATAGTGCCAGACACTACAGACAGGTAACTGACTATTCAAACCTAACTACGATATTACGTCGATTTACGTTAAACTCAATCAAAAAATAAAGATGAATTGTTATGGTAATTAAACAACAGCAGGCAACCGGAAGCTGGACGTCAAGATTGCGATCAACCTCCAGTGAATTGATGCCAGGAATTCTAACTTGCGTCACTCTGGGCCTGGCATCGACTTTCATTTCCGAACACTACGGCGGCCCGGTCATGCTTTATGCGCTGTTATTCGGCATGGCTTTTAACTTTCTGTCTGAAGAAGGGAAGTGCATGCCGGGCGTTGAACTGACCGTACGAACTGTTTTACGATTTGGTGTTGCCCTGCTGGGGGTTCGGATTACGCTGGACCAGGTGAGTGATCTTGGCTTCTGGCCCCTGGCAATGGTGGTTGGAGCAGTGATCAGTACGATTCTCGTCGGTTGGGGCACCGCGAGAATGTTGGGGCTAAGTCGCGACCAGGGATTGCTATCCGGTGGGGCAGTTGCCATCTGCGGCGCTTCAGCAGCGATGGCCCTGTCGCTTGTGTTACCTAAAGATGAGGAAAGCGAACGAAGGACTATCCTGACTGTCGTGGGCGTCACAACCCTTTCAACCGTGGCGATGGTGGTTTATCCCACCCTGGTACAACTATTGGAAATGAACCACTATACCGCCGGTATATTTCTTGGCGGAACCATCCACGATGTGGCTCAGGTAGTGGGTGCCGGTTTCATGATTTCCCCCGAAACAGGTGATGTTTCAACGCTCGTTAAATTGATGCGGGTTGCGATGCTGGTGCCAGTTGTATTCATATTCTCTCTTATGTTTCGTCATCGTAACCATGGGGAGGATGAATCGAGTAGGCCGCTGTTACCCGGATTTCTCGTGGCATTTGTGTTGCTGGTGTTTATTAACAGCACGGGTCTATTGCCTGCCGTTGTGGTTGAAGGAATGACAGATCTGTCACGCTGGTGCCTGGTGTCGGCGATTGCAGCTTTAGGGATCAAGACCTCATTGGGGAAGCTGGCCGTCGTCGGTTGGTTACCCGTCATATTGATGCTGGTTGAAACAGTTTACCTTTGTGTGTTGGTCTTGTTGGTTGTGACTTTCCTGATTTAGATTTTCTTGAATAAGCTTTTCCTGAATTAGACTTTGATGGGCAAAGATACACCAGAAAATCGCAAGCGAATTATCAAGACAATCCTTATTGGTCGCTTCTCCACACCTGACGATATTGCTAATGCCACCTGCTTCCTTTGCAGCAGCCTTCCTGTGCAGCGGCGAAGCCGACATGATCACCGGCATCGCCATGGAGGTTGATGGCAGCAGGTGTATCTGATCCCGGCTCAGAGATCACACGCCATGGTTTATCGCCACCTGGAAATGTCATCACCCTGGCAAGTTGCTACCCACAATCTGTTTCCAGATTCGTTCATCCCTTCTATTCCCCCACTCCTCACGAAAGTGAATCATATCGACCAGTTCCCTCTCCGTATGATCCCTGAACAAGGATGATTGCTTTGCTCGTTTTGCTGCTGCAAATTGCCTGGCTGATGCATTGATGGTTGGTGTTGTATGGGTTGGTATTGTATGGGTTGGTAATTTATGGGTCGGTATTGTATGGGTCGCTGTTGTATCGGCTGGTGCGTCAAGTGCTTCGCCCGTGCCTGTATTTAGCGTTTCAGCGGAAACATCGGGAAACTGCGGGTAGAGGGTTTCCTCCAGTAGCTCGCCATGCTTGCCGATGAATACCACCTGGTCGTCCCAGATTTCCATATGAAACTGGCGATGATGAAGTAACCGGTGATGGGCGCTGCACAACATGGCTAAATTTTCCAACCTGGTTTCCCCACCATCAATCCAGTGATGCACATGGTGGGCTTCAAGATATTTTGAATGGCTGCAACCGGGAAAGCGACAGCACTTCTCATCTCGAATCATCAGCGCGCGCATCAGCCGCGCCGGTACGATTCGGCTGCGTCGTTCATAGTTCAGGATATCACCGCGTTCGTTCTGGATCAGTTCGGTGACATCCGCATCGCAGGCGATCTGCCGAGCAGCCTCTTCATCAATGCCCCAACCCGGGTCCACATAATAACGGGCAGGGTCATCGCTCTTGTGATTGCTCTTGTGATTGTCCTTGTGATCGTCCTTATGGTGGTTCTTGAGATTACCCCTATGATTGTCCTCGTAGCTATCCTCGTAACTGCCCCCACTACTGTCCTCGTAAGGGTCCTCGTAACTCTCTTCGTAAGAGCCCTCGTCAAAGTCATCACTACAATCATCATCTTCGTGCCGTTTTTGTTGCGCTGCAGCGAGCTGGTTCCGATCAATATGCAACACCACCTCATAGCGATGACCGCTGCTTCGCTGCTTGATCCCGGATTTTTCCGTGGCCAGGTAATGTTCGGCAATTTCAACCATGGCATCGGCAAACTTCTGCTCCCGGCTGCTCATCTCAAACAACAAACTGTCAGTGAGGCATTCATCAGAAAATGATTCAGCGGAAACATTTTCTCCCTGCCCTGCATTGTCTTGCAATTTGACCTCTTCTCCTGCAGCAGCATGGTTGGCGGATTTATCGTGCACGGAATCAACCAGAGAATGATCGACGCACCCATGTCCATTTTTATATAATGCCTCCCAGTACTTCTCCCGTTCTTCCTTTTTTAGATCGATCACCTTCTCCAGTGCCTTGATCACCAGCGCGCCCTGTTCCGCCGGCACCCTGGCATTAATGATCAACATGCCATCCTCGTAGTACCATTCCAATGTTCGCATGTTATAAGCGGGTTGTTTCTTGTCTTTACCCGGGCTGACTCTCTCATAAGTCTTCACCAGCCTGTCCAGTTCACCAGCACTGCTGCGCTCTGCAATTTCCAGCAACATCAGGTCAGTTTCCGCATTGGCGACCCTGGTGATCGCCCTTACCTTTGAATAGCTGAGCACGCCATCCTTAAATGCCTCATCAATATTGGGAAGGGACTCCAGTGCCCTGCCAATACGGATTCGTTCCCTGGCGGCGCAAGGCCCCATGCCACATTGATGGTCGAGCCAATTGGGCAGGTTGCAGTAGCCGTTGATACGCCAGCTTTGGGTTCGGTCCATTTCAGCGATCAACTTCAGAAATTGCCAGTCTGCAACGTTGATATAAGCGGCCATATGGGTCACGGCATGACGTAATTCAGCGGGATTAGAGGGGATAAATTCCAGGGATGGAGAGACGATTTTCATGCTGGGTTCTTATGTTAGATTTTGATGA
>SMVB01069969.1_pt1 | contig 42439 bp, 38 predicted proteins | sample 2456461 | NCBI WGS metagenome assembly SMVB01 (sample SAMN11095934, study PRJNA526329) | marine sediment metagenome | biome: Marine sediment; feature: Surficial sediment; material: Deep marine sediment; isolation source: Hadal surficial sediment | place: Pacific Ocean | collected 2014-05 | depth...
AATCGCAGGGTCCGCCAAGAGGCTTTTTAATATATTTTCAACCATGAAATTTGGTACTATGAAAGGGGTTTAACAATGTGCAAGATTGAGTTGCACCCATTTTTAAAGGGGACTGAGGCGATTATGATTTTAAATATTTCTCATGAAGACATGAAAAAGCTGAAAAAATCCCGCTTGAAAAAAGTGGCTCAAAACAGGACCACCCGGACTGCCAAGTTATCGGACAAGACCTTGAAGAAAGTCTTTAAGAAATTTGATAAAGACCACGATCCAAAGGTCCATAGCAACCAAACCGTCAATATAGACGAACATGTCAAAATGAATGATAATTACATGCGCACCGGCTGGTATGTCCCTAAAAAGAAATAACACGCTGGTTTGGTTGAAACGCAGGCGAGAAAATAATACCTGAAACAAGTTCTACGAACTTTTGATCCCTTCCTTTTGTTTCCCCAATGCCCCATTGTCATCTGCATTGGTTTCATGTTTGCTCAGGTACTGTTCATAGACTTTCTCATTGATAAAGAATTCCACTAAGTCATGGTCGAGTTCGTGATCCTTCGCCATGGCCCTTAAAATCCTGTAAACATTTTCCAGCGGCATGGCTTTTTTGTAGGGTCTGTCCGTTGCTGTGAGTGCTTCTGTCACGTCCGTAACGGCCATGAGCCTTCCTTCAAATGGAATTTCATCTCCCTTCAAACCCAGGGGATAGCCTTTACCATTTAAAAACTCATGATGCGCCCCCGCAAAGTTTGGAATATTTTTCAACTTTTTGGTGAACGGAATCTGCCCAAGCATATCAAGGGTGATTTGCGCATGGTTCTTCATGATCTGCCGTTCCGCTTCCGTGATACTACCTTTGCGAATGGAAAGATTTTCCAATTCATCAGGGGTTAAAAAATGACATAATTTTTCCTCTTCATCACGGTAGGTCATATCAGCGATTTCGTGCAATCGCTTGATTTTGTCTTCTTCCAAATATTCCGTGGGCTGGTTGCAAAAAAGAATGAATTCCCTTATTTCCCCCAGTTCAGTAATCTTTTTTGTTGTCTCAGTTTCAAGTTCCTCAATTTTTTCGATGGAAGCCCCCTGCAAAAGAAGGTTGATTTTCTCCTGCATCCACTCTATACGGGTTTTTTGGATGATATATTGCATCCTCAGGTCGACAAAACTGATTCGATCAAAAATAGTCTGTAACTTTTTTCCCTTTTCGATGATTTCCACCGGGGTGGTGACTTTTCCAATATCATGCATCCAAGAGGCGATTCGCAGTTCATGAAATTTTTCTGGAGTGTAATGGATGTCCTTGAATTTCCCCTTTTTCATATTGTGAAGATTTTCCGCCATGACCATGGTCATGTTGGCCACCCGCCGAATATGCCCTCCGGTCACAGGTGATTTTTCGTCAATGGCGGTGGCCATTACCTGAACGAAAGATTCGAACAAATGCTCCATGTCGTTGATCAGCTTGACATTGGTGATTGCCACTGCGGCTTGCGAGGCCAATGATTCCGTCATGCTCTCATAGTCATGCGCAAAGGGGATGACCTTATTAGTTTCGGGGTCCATGGCATTCAAAAGCTGTAAGACCCCTATGACATCGTCCTCATGGTTTCGCATGGGAATGACCAGCATGGACTGGGAGCGGTATCCGGTACCCTTATCAAATTCTTTGGGCCCGGTGAAATCGAACAAATCGGTATCATAAACATCAGGAATATTGACGGGAATCCCTTTCAAAGCGACAAAAGCTGAGACATTGGATTCTTTCAATTCCACCGGCGGGAAGGGGATGGCTTCACCGGTTTTTCCTCCCATTCGGATACCCATGCTGTCATTTTGAACAATTTCAAAACGTAGCTTCCCATCCTCCACGATGTAGAGGGTGCAAGCATCGGCGTGGGTGAAATTTCTGGCCTGGTCCACGATTTTTTCCAGGAGGACATTCAGTTCGCGCTCGGCCGAAAGGGCTCGGCCAATTTCCGATAATTTTCCAAGCTGTTGACTCAAACGATCAATGTAACCCTTCACCTCCGAAACAACATTATTCAGAAGTGAATTGAGGTGCTCGTCTTTTGATAATTGCTTAAGTTCGGACAAACGTTCATCATCATTCATGAGTCCACCCATGAAAAGCTCTTGGAAATCTATTAAAATCAGAAATTTAGGGAATTCTTACTAACAGTATCAATGATAATCTTAGTAAAAGCAACTGTTTGGAGGGATTTCAGGACTGCCAACAAAACTTCACATTATAATTCGGGTGTGGGCTTTGATGGCGCAGGCCATGGCGATTTCAATGGGACTATATGAAATCCTCCAATAGCTGAGGTTCTTCAGTCAACCAAATTTTACTGCCACACACATTGACAAATACCGGATTTTTCGCCCGGAATAATTCCAGGTGAGCCTGATAAAGATTTTCGGCGCGGGTCGGGCTGTCCCCATAAAGCTCCCTTTCCTCCTGCATAATTCCTTCAAGGTAGTTTTCGACCCCCTCCTTACTCCCCACGTTTTCAAAATAGGAGCGAATGAGTGGATCTTTTAAATTTTCCAGATTTCTCGCGGATTTTCGCAAGAGCAGTTTGATGCCACGAGATGAAGACGATTCAAATAAACCGGCACGAATCGATGCATGTTTGGATTTACCGGATTCCACAGTCCACTTTTCGATGGCTTCCTTGGAAAAACCCATGGCGCCATAGCTTCCCACTTGATGCCGCGTGATGTAAAAGGTGGAATAGGCCACAATAGTGCCGATCTCCAGAGTTTCTTCCAGCTGCAGGATGGGATCAAATGAGACACGATTGGATTTCATGATTTGCTCAGGGGTGGCTTCACTGATAGCAAATCCAACATCGCCAAGAGCCGTGGCATAGAATAAGTAATCAAATTTTCCATTTCCAAGTTCCTTAAACTTATCGATGATTTTGGAATCCGTGACATCGCCAAATACCGTGTGGTCGGCATTCTCTATCTTAATGCCCGTATCCTCCTTGGCGTACCAGTTTGCAATGATGTTGGCATCGCTTCCAAATTTTTCGCGGACCGCGTTGATGGCGGCGGTACCCATTACCCCCGACCCTCCAATCACCAGGAAATTGCCCATGATTTCTCCATTAAATATTATTGGTTATTAATATCAGGCTGTTTCTTTATTTTTTCAGGGTAACGAGTATCAGGACCCCCCATAATTTTCATCAATATCCCAATAAGGGACTTGGGCCAGCTCATGCATGGCCAGCTTGAGGTAACTGTCTGATGACTTCAGACTCAAAATCTTGCGGTTCAAAATCTTTATATTTTTGAGATGGACTGCGTTGGGGGCATCTCTAATTTGCAAAGCCAGGGCTTTATACTCCTTGAATAAAGGGTTCGCCTTATGGATTGATTTTTTAACGGAAGAAATCTCCAACCGTCTGTTTTGTGTTTGCAGGGAAACATCATAGAACGCCAGCCAAATGTCAATTTCAGCTTCGGGTTTTCCCAAAAGCAACTGGTCCTTTTTGAAATCTTTTTTACTTTGCAGTTTTAAGCTTTCCGATAGAAAAATAGCAAGATCATTGAACGGCACACCATCAATGGTAGCGCAAAGATAATGCAATAGTCCAAGGAGTTGATTCATTTTGGAATCGGATTGAATCGCTTGGGTGGAGTGATCGCGTAATTGTTCGGATTGTTCAAACAGGCTCCACATGCCGCCCAAATCGCCCACAACCCGTGTTTCATTTTCCAAAACTTGAAGTGGACTCAAACAAGCATCCACCTCCCTGGACACGGCAAGGCTGGGCCATACAAGGCAAAATAAAATTGCAAGGCTGGTGATTTTTGGTGGCATGGAAAATTCTATTTGAAGTTAAAAATTGGACAGCCGCTTGGCGGGATAAGCCGCATCACTCTAAACTTCCATGAAAATGATGTCAATTTAGAATTGTTGAGGGTGATCCTTAACGGCTTTCAGCCAACTTCCTTGCATTCGGTTTGACCCATTTTTAAAATTATCTTGAACTCGGTTTGGGATAAAGGCAACACGGACAGTCGCGATTGTTTGAGAAGGGCTATTTTGAATAGCCTGGGGTTGGACTTTATTTGCCCTAATGACACGGGTACTTTCATGGACTTGATCGGTTTGAGATCGACCACCACCCAAGTGGGATCATCCGAAGTGGGGTCCGGGTAATTTTCGCGGGTGATTTGCGCAATGCCTTTGATCTCTTTATCAACTACGCTGTGATAAAAAAAAACGAGATCGCCTTTCCTCATGGATTGAAGGTTATTGCGGGCCTGATAATTCCTCACCCCATCCCAGTAAGTTTTCTTATCTTTGACGAATTGCTCCCAACTGTATTTTGAGGGCTCTTGCTTCACCAGCCAAAATGCCATGTTTAGACCTCTAACTACAAGTTAATCAATAAATTAATAATAACTTTCGGTGATGTTGGAATCGCACCACTTTTGTAACACATATCTGAGAAAAAACACTAAAAATTCAATTTTATGAAAATATCTCATTGACTGGCAACGGGACGATCAATATAATCAACAAATTCAATGTTTTTAAAAGTTTTTTACAAATTGCTCGATCAGGGCGATCTGTAGCTAAGGAGAGTTTTAATGTATCGTCCGGAAATTAAAGTTTTGGATTGCACCATTCGTGACGGCGGGTTGATGAATAATCACCAGTTCACCAATGAGTTGGTTCGCAAAGTTTTTAAATCCGCCACCGAAGCCGGTGTCGATTATATCGAACTGGGATACAAAGCCGATGAGTCGCAATTCGATCGGTCTCAATATGGGCCCATGAAATTTTGTTCCGAGAAGGATTTGGATGCGGTACTCAATGGCAGTGAAAAAAAATGCAAGTTGTCGGTAATGGTCGATATTGGCCGTGTCGACCCCACGCAAATCATTCCGAAATCAGAAAGTCATATCGATATGATGCGTGTGGCTTCCTACGTGAAAGATATTGACAAGGCCATCAACCTGGTGAACTTGCTCAAAGGCAAAGGCTATGAAACCACTATCAATATCATGGCCGTGTCGCATGCCCGCGAACGCGAACTGGATGAGGCTTTGATCCAGGTGGAGAAGGAAAGCGGCGTCGATGTTGTCTACCTGGTGGACAGTTTTGGCGCCCTGTATTCCGAGGAGATTGCTTATCTCGCCAAAAAATATAAGGAATTGATGCCCACCCGGGAAATCGGTATCCACGCACATAATAATCAACAGTTGGCATTTTCCAATACCATTGAGGCAATTATCAATAATGTGAATTACCTGGATGGCACTATCTACGGAATTGGTCGCGCCGCAGGGAACTGTCCACTGGAGCTCCTTTTGGGTTTCCTGAAAAATCCAAAGTTTGATCTGCGTCCGATCATTGATCTGATCGGGACTGAATTTATAAATATACGCCAGGAAATTGAATGGGGCTACGTCATTCCTTACATGCTCACCGGAGTGATGGATGTTCATCCGCGGTCAGGAATGGCATTATTGAATTCAGACAAGCGGGATGAATATCTTGAGTTTTACGACAAGCTCACGCACGAAGCGGAAATTTAACTCCTCGAATGACCGCATCAAAATTCAGTAAAACCCTTTTTGAAGAAGAACCTGTAGTGGGAATCATCCGGGGAGTCCCGGAAAAGGCTCTAGAGGGTGTCCTTGAGGCTAGCGTTAAGGCGGGCCTGAAATTTGCTGAAATCACCCTCAATACCCCGCTGGCTCCTGAACTGATTGCCAGGGCCGTTGAAAAATTTTCAGACTCCCTATGTATCGGGGCGGGAACAGTTCTTTCGGCCACCGATGCCGAAACCGCTGTTTCAGCGGGAGCCTCTTTTCTGGTCAGTCCCACATTGCATCTGGAAGTCGCCGATTATTGTAATAAACACGGATTGCCCTATTTCCCAGGCGCCTTCACCCCCACAGAAATTGAGAAGGCCTGGAGCGCAGGCGCTTATATGGTCAAAATTTTTCCATCCTGCCAGCTGGGTCCCCGGTACTTTAAAGATATTAAAGGTCCTTTCAGCCACATCAAATTGCTTGCCGTGGGCGGGGTTCACGCGGACAATATCCCGGATTACTTGTCCGCAGGGGCTTCTGCGGTCGCCGTGGGGGGGTCGATTTTTTCCATTTCACGCATGGAAAATTGTCAGTTTTCACCGATCCAAAAAGATTTAAAAGAAATTTTGTTTGCAGTTAAAAATTATTTTACTACAATAAAATAAGGTTGTACGTCCATGTCTTTCCAATAATAAGGAGGTAGGATGAGTTTTGATTTTTTGAAACATATGGTGCATTGGGACGATGAGGATCGATTTGCCCGTATATGCGAAAGCCTCGAAGAAGTCATCCATGAAGTGGCCGGGGAGGCAGGCGAAAATAAAGTTTCCGATTTGGAATTGATGCAGGCCCTGGACTTTGTAGGTTTCAATCTATTTCGGGACAATTGGGAAGAGTTTAAAAAGATGGAAATGAATCGAGACTTGGGTGGACTGAATAGTTCCAACTCAAAAGATAAAAACTACCTTCACTGATTTTTCCAAAAAAGTTTATTTGAAATTCATAACCTGGCACATCTCCCTCAAGACAATTCCTCAAACTCTCCGATTCGTTCCATTAGATGGTGCATTTTTTTGTCGATGGTATGAATATGTTTTTCAATCTTTTCAATTTCCTTCTTTTCCTTGGAGCTATAAATCATTTTGCATTTGGTGAGGTGGGTGTTGATGTGTTCGATCAGTTCATGGATTTGATGGCTCTCATCGGATAGGTCATCTGCCGTTTCCTGTATCTGAAAAATCGTTTCGACAGACTCATCTTGCGTCAGCCTTGCCATAATTTCTTTTGTTTTTTTCGATTCTGAGACTTTTTTTCTATAGGTCCCAATTATAAAACCCGAAACAATCAGAACCACAAGCCCCACCGTCGCGATATCAACCAGGAGAAAAACGTAATTCCCAAAAAACCGTCCGGTATGTATTTCCGTCATCAATTTCACCAAATCCATTTTCAACAGCTCCTCACCTTTAGCGGCCATTTGATTCAGTTGCGTATCCTGCCAGTGCTGACCGCTATCATTTGAAAAATAAAACCCCTTTTCGTTGCTTGCAAATATAGTGGACGCCGATTGCGATTTTTCCCTGAATACCGTTATGGATGACAGAAGGGATCCGCTGGATAATATTGAATTGTCCTCACTGGTTGCGGTCCAAATATCCCCACCGTCTTTAGAAAAATATAGACCGTTTGCCGTGGCGAGATAAATATGCGTTGAATCGATTGGATCCAGCACTAAAAAATGTACGGATTGGGAATGGAAGGTTTCATCTTTCACCCAGGTTATTCCCCGATTGAAGGATTTTAATAGTCCTTGCGGAGTTGCGGCGTAAATAAATTCCGGATCGGTATCGATTGAAATTAAATCCAGAACCTCTGGCAGAACACTTTTCCATTTTCGGACCCATGTGTGGCCATCATCAAGGCTTTTGAGGATTCCAGACGGTGTTCCCAAATAGATGGACTTGTTTTCTGAAGAGAATTTGATAAATGAAATATTGGAGCTGTCCTGATACTGATCCCCCGCGAAAGTGGATTCCCAGGTTTCTCCCTCGTCTTGGGAAATAAATAATCCTCCGGAGGTGCCAGCTAAAAGAATTTGCGGGTGGTCGGGGTGGATCACCAGAGCATTGATATCGGTGAATTTGAGTCCCGAGGATTCTTCGAACCAATCGGTCCAATTCAATCCGCCATTTTCGGAAAGAAAGATTCCTTTGGATGTTCCGGCATAAATAATTTGTGGGTCTTGGGGGGAGATAGCGAGAGCTCTAATATCATCATCCATCAGCCCGTCATGAAGCTGATACCAGGTTTTGCCGTGGTCGGGGGTATGGAACAACCCGGTGTCGGTGCCGACAAACAGCCTCTGCGGATTTTGAGTTGAAACCGCTATGGATTGAACGGTTAGACTTGGGCCGGAATGCGAAAAGTACCTGTCCGGTAAATATTTTGCGGCGATTTCAATATTATCGAGATTCATCGAATCCCGATGCATCAGTAAAATCCCACTGATGGCAAGAACGAGAAAGAAAATGGAACAGACAAAACCCGTCCATTTGTGAAAGGAACGCGTGGTTCTGAAAGACCTGAATTTCAATGAAGTTCCTTTTCCTTGATGGGCTGTCCTAAACGTTCATATTCGTCCGACAGCTGATTTTCAAAATAGAGCACCTGATCAAACAATTCATGCACCTTGCCATCGATTTCCTTCAAATGTTCGGAGAGTTCTTTTAAATCATGATCGCTGGTATCTTTTAAAAATATTTCACAGCGCTTGGCATGATGTGAAATGTGCTCTACCAAATCATGAACCGTTGCTATATTTTTTTGCAGTTGATTGGTTTCGGTTTTCAGTTCTTGAGCGGCACGCTCCGGTTTAATCCCAAAAGTATATAAAAGAGCCCCAATATAAGCGATGATCAGGACCATTTGTCCAATGAAAGTTTCCCATGTGGGATACATTCCCAACCAGGAAATCTCTGGAAGAAATTCAGCAAGAGTGATCGATACCTGATTTCCCATTTGAAGTTCATGGAGTCCTTTTCCCATGAAAATAAAAGCCATCACGTATAGAAAGACACTGGTGACTACGAAAAACCATTTGATCGGAACCTTAACGCCCAGCTTGTTTATCAAATAAAAAACGAGCACCAGAACTGCACTGCCTGCCAGGAATCCGGGAATGATGCCGGCGCTCGTATCCCCGGCATAAAAATATAATGCCTTGTAAAAGAGAACCGTTTCGAACCCTTCACGGTATACCGACAAAAAGGCCACGAGACTGAGGGTGAAGGCGCTTCCTGTGGAGATCGCGTCCTGCATTTTCCCGGTGATATATTTCTGCCATTTTGCTGTTTCAATCTTAGAGACCAGCCAATAACTCACGTAAAAAAGCACTCCCACCGCGACCAGCATGATCCAACCCTCGATCAATTCCTGACTGGCCATGCTTATTTTTAAAATTTCATGAAGGACATAGGCGGTTAGAAAGCTTGCTAAAATACCAACCCCCACTCCCCAATAAATGGCTTTGAGTTTTCCCCGGTTTCTTGATTGAATCAGGAAGGTGATCAATGCCGCGATTATCAGGATGGCCTCAAAACCCTCGCGGACAATGATCGAAAACGACTGGACGAACAAACCCGTGAACCCGACTTCCTGGGTCAATATTTCCCTGGCCGCCAAAAGATCTTTTGAGATTCCGGTATGAATTTTCTCAACTAGCTCAATGGACGCATTCCGCCTGATTTCAGCTTGCAAACGACCAAAGGACGACTCCAACCGGAGACCCAAATCCCTACGCTTGGTGATCAGGGGAGTTTCTATCTTTTCGTATGTCAAATAAGCATCAAAGGAACCCTCGGCGGCGGTTTTAATATTCCCCTTTTTATAAGAGCTCAAGCTGGCCTGCAGAAGATTGTTCACTTCATCAAAAACGCTCTTCACGTGCTCGAAGCCTTTGGCACCCTCACCCAAGCCGTTTGCACTGGCAAGGATTAAAGGAAGCTTCACGCTCTCATTGGAAAAAGTTCGGATGAAATAGGTGACATCCCATAGTTCCTTTTCTGAAAACTCATCCGCCCAACCCACCATCGCGGTGTTGGCAATACCGACATTGATGATCTGAAAATTATCGAAAGCCAGGGTGGTCGCATCTCCAGTGAGGCCGGGATCGGCCAGAACCGCGGGTTTAGGATCAAACTGAGAGGCCAGGGGGCCATCGCCACCGCCGCTCACTCCATGGCACATCTTGCAGTTGCCCATGTATAGACGCCGCCCATTTTCAAGAGAAACCGGCTCAGACGGTGTTTGGCTCAATTCAATATTAAATGCACTCAACAACCCCGCGTTGATGGCATAAACAGCAGATTGAATCTCGTTTGAATCTTTTTTATTTTGAATGGCTTGGATGAGGATAGGAAACTGCTGGTCAAGTTTGATGGCCTCTGGATTGGAAGTGGTTGCGGCCACCAGGGATTTGTAGCGCTCATAAGCCTGGTCCAGAAAAATTTGGCTCTCCTCATATTCCGCGGCGACGACAACTTTTCCTGAGGAAATACCCTCCTTGTATTCTTTGGTGACGATATTCATCATCATCACAATTTTTTTAACTTTGGATTCCCGGTCAGCCGAGTTAGCTTCAGCCCAAGCATTGCTTGATGTGAAAAGGAGACACATCAAACCGATTATCAAATGTGAAAGGTGGCGGTGATAATTGAGTGAAATCATTTTCCCCATCTAATTAGGAGGTGTTGGATTTTCGTCATGGACTTTTAGGAGCCCTGCAAACTCAGGTCCAAAATTACAAATAATAATGATAATGGTTATCAATATATGGCCAACCTATTGACTTGTCAATGGATATATTATTCCCATAGGCCTTGTTATAGAAAGAAAACTAATATAACATCCTGATAATTAACTTAAATAAAATGCCATTAACTCATTGTTATAATTGGTATTACTAATGTAAAATAGCAATCTAGATAAGCTTGAGTTTTGGCACCCAATTATTAATCACACCCTAATATGGAGGGTTCATATCCCCAATTTATTCAATAAATTTTATGAAAAATCCAATATCTTTGTTTTTCGAAACTTAAAATTTTTCTTTCAGTGTGCGCCATCCATTCAACTTTTTTCAGACGTTTGAAGGGAAATTTATATAACATAGAATTTCATCCCGAGCTTTATCGGGCAATCACACAGGGAAGCGACATGGCAAATAATATGCGGGAACACTACGATTCCTTAGTTAGCCGATTGGAAGAAGTTGGCCGCTTGGGTCATGTGATGGGTATTATGCATTGGGATCAGGAGGTGATAATGCCTCAGGGAGGCGCCGAATCACGCGCGGGCCAGTTAGCAACTCTGGCTGGAATTTCTCATGAAAAGACTACGGATTCTACTATCGGAAAATTGTTGGACCAATTGGAAGGTTGTCCCGAAGCACACTTCAACGCATACGAATGGTGCAATATAAGCGAAGCCCGCCGGGAATATGATCGGGAAACCAAAGTCCCCAAAGAACTGGTGCAAGAGATTGCCGAACTGGGTTCCAAGGGCCATCATATTTGGGTTCAAGCCAGGAAAGACAATAAATTTTCAGATTTTTCCGGAGTCCTGACACGACTGATCGAATTAAAAAAACAGTGGGCTCATCATATCAATCCTGACCAGCACCCTTACGACGTCAACATGGACGTCTACGAAAGGGGTTTCTCCATGGCCCAGGCAGACCCCCTGTTTGCTCACCTTAAATCCGAATTGATCCCTTTGATAAAAGCTATTCAGGAAAGCTCATACCAGCCAGACTGTTCCTTTCTGAAGGGACATTTTACAATTCAAAAACAGGAACAGTTGGGGAAAAAAATCAGTTCAGACCTGGGATTTTCTTTCAATCATGGGCGGATGGATGTTTCCGTTCATCCCTTTTGTGGCGGCGGCGATGCCACCGATGTCCGTATCACCACACGTTATCGGGAGGATAATTTTGTTGAATCGCTTTATGCCGTGATTCACGAAACCGGACATGGGTTGTACGAGCAAGGGCGCATGAGTGAATTGAGAAGCCTGCCCGTTTCGGAATCATTGACCACCGGCATCCATGAATCGCAATCCCTGTTTTGGGAACGAATGATTGCCCAGCAGAAAAGTTTTTGCTCTCACTACCTTGATTTGTTTTATGAGACCTTTCCGGAGAGTTTGCATGGAGTGGATGTCCAAACTTTTTACGAAGGCATTAATGTCAGCAAACCATCCTTCATCCGGGTGGAGGCCGACGAGGTGACCTACCCAATGCATGTGATCATCCGTTACGAAATTGAAAAAGGATTGTTCGATGGCACGCTGGCTGTCAACCAGATTCCTGACATTTGGAACGACAAAATGGAGGAGTACCTGGGTGTTCGACCGCCCTCCGATCAGCTGGGTGTTTTACAGGATGTTCACTGGAGTGGCGGCAGTTTTGGTTATTTTCCTTCTTACACCTTGGGCGCCATGTACGCGGTGCAATTTTACAATACCCTGAAAAACAGCACTCCTGATTTAGAGGAACAAATTGCACAGGGAAATTTCTCACCCATCAAAGCCTGGCTCAATAAAAATATTCACTCTCAGGGAAGGTTGTACTCCACGGACGCCCTTCTGCGCAGGGTAACCGGAGAATCCCTGAACCCTGAATATTTCATCTCTTACTTAAAAGATAAATACCATAAAATTTATCGAATGAATTTTGGTAATTAAATATGGGGCTGAATTTATTTGGCAATAAGAAAAAAATTCCGTTCGTTGCGGATATCTGTATCTCCTGCAAGCAGCCTTTAACCCCAGGGGCCTTATTCTGCGAAACCTGTGGTCCCCCCTCGTTGCCGGTGGAAAATGTTGAACGAGGTATGACCAAAGGCCAAACCGCCGCCAGTATCGCAGTCATGTTGTTTTTCTTTTCAACTCTCGTGATTCTAAAACTGGGAATGAGTTTTGAAGATGTTTATTCTTCATTGTTTCCGCCCACCACTCAGGAGCAAGCTCTTCCTCAGGATCCTGATTTCAAGGTAATACATTATGTGAATGTGAAGCGCGCCAACGTGAGGGACAAGCCCAGCAGTGAAGCCAAAGTGCTGACGATTTTGGGCAAGGGTGTGCAGGTCAAAGTTCTTGAGCCGGGAGAAGATTGGACGAAAATTGATTTGAATGGAAAGTCGGCCTGGATCAGCGCTGGCCTCCTGACCACATCCGTGGAGTGACTGGGCAAAACCTAAAACCGCACCGTCATTTCTCCAGTGATTCTCGGCACTTTATGAATGCGTCCTGCAATTCCTGGTAGTTTTGAGTCACCGGGAATTGAGGAAATTCACCAACGATGGCCTCCGGGGGTTTGAAGAAAATTCCCGCATCCGCTTCTATTAACATGCCCGTATCGTTGTACGAATCGCCGGAAGCGATCACTTGGAAATTGAGGCTTTTAAAAGCGGCGACCGCTTTGGTCTTGCCGTCGTCCTGCCGTAACCGATAGTTGGTTATCCGACCGGTGCTATCCACCACCAGGTCGTTGCAGAAGAGAGTGGGGTGATTCAATTGTGCCATCAACGGGCCTGCAAACTGGTAAAAAGTGTCCGACAATATAATCACCTGGAATTCGGATTTCAGCCAGTTGAGGCAGTCCAAAGCTCCCTCCATGGGCTGAATTTCCCGAATCACTTTTTCAATATCAGATAACTTTAATTTATTTTCGTCCAGAATTTTCAATCGCCCCCGCATCAATTCGTTGTAATCGGGAATATCGCGGGTGGTCAGGCGTAACTTTTCAATTCCAGTTTTTTCGGCGAAAGCAATCCAGATTTCCGGAATCAGGACGCCTTCCAAATCGAGACAGGCCAGCATTGTTTTATTTCCTTGGTTGATTTAAAGGAGGACATATTATAGAAAAAAATAAGAACTCAAGGGATTAGAAACTTGTCTTTAACTTGGGATCATGCCTTTCGTTCCTTAAACAGCCTGATCATAAAAAACAGCTCTTCATTTTTGGCGAAATAAGAGATGGCGCCAAAACTCAATACGCCTAGTAAAATTTCCGCAGTTAAAATGGTAAGGCGATAATAAAGTGACGCTTCTGTATCAAAAAATCCCTGATTGAAATAATAAATCAGAACGCCCATGACGAATGAGGTGAGAGTCAGCCTTAGAATCGACCGCATGATTTTTCTTCCGCCCAACCTGCCCAATCGCTTTTTAAGAATATAGACCAGGAACGCCGCATTAAAAATGGAGGCAATGGATGTTGCCAGAGCCAATCCTCCGTGCTTGAGTGGCCCCATCAAAAGGACCCCCAGTCCTATGTTCAACAGCATCGTATAAATCCCGATTTTCATCGGCGTTTTGGTGTCCTGTAGTGAATAAAACGCCGACACCAAAACCTTGGTTCCAGCAAACGCGCAGAGTCCGATGGCATAATAGATCAAAGCCATTTGAGTGCCCAGAGTGGTGCTTCTCCCAAACTCACCTCTTTCCCAAAGCGTATTGATGATAGGGAAACTTAAGATGATCAAGCCAACGGTAGCCGGAATGGTGATGAACAACACCAAACGGATGCTAAACGCCAGGGTGTCCCTGAGTTCAGAAAATTCTTTTTTTACCGCGTGAGCGGTTAACGTGGGCAAAATCGCAATGCCCAGCGCGACCCCAAATACACCCAGGGGCAGTTGCACTAAACGGTTGGCATAATATAAATAGGATATGGAACCGCCTGCAAGTAGTGAGGCTAGAATGGTATCCACCAAAATATTTATTTCATAAACTCCGAAACCTAAAACCGCCGGCCCCAACAGTTTTCCCACCTTGATGATGCCGGCGTGCTTCCAATTCAAAACCCATTTGAAGGTCAGGCCATGCCGTAAAGTTGCCGGCAACTGCACCAGGAACTGAAAGACTCCGCCGATTAAAACCCCCAGAGCCATTCCTAAAATAGGTTCCTCCAAAAATGGCGAGAGCAACCAAATACCAAGAATCATGCAAACGTTGACCAGAATAGGGGCGGCGGCCGGCAATTTAAAAAAGCCATGGGTATTGAGGATCCCCATACAGAACGCGCTCATCCCCACCAGAACCAGGTAGGGGCCCATCCAGCGGGTCAACGTGACCGTCATGTTGTATTTATCAGGCTCGTCGATGAAACCCGGAGCAAACAGCATGATTACATAGGGAGCAAAAACGACAATTCCCAGGGAAGCGAGGACCAGAACAATGAACTGTATATTGAAAAGGTTCGAAGCAAAATCTTCTGCATCCTGCACACTCTTGGTGTTCAGGTATTCGCCATAAACAGGAATCATCGCCGCACTGACCGCGCCTTCACCCAATATTCTTCTCTGAATATTTGGAATCCGAAAGGCGACGAAAAAAGCATCCGCCTGAGCCGTCGCGCCAAAAGCGCTGGCAATGACCATGTCCCGAATAAAACCAAACAATCTGGACAGCAAGGTCATGGACCCTACCGAGCCGGCGGCGATGCTTACCTTTTTATTGCTTTCCATAAATCAGATGGGAGTGCGAATCCTGCGCGTGGCTACCGCAGGGCTTGAAAAATTATATCGGGGTTGGGTCTACTGGATTCGACTTGAAAAAACCTGGGTCTAAATTCGAAATGATTATACCGGATATTGGAATGGATTGGATGCATTATCCATTTTTTTTAAATTCAAATGTCCTGGATAAAACGTGTGGCGTAGGACCGGATATGCTTGCCATTCAGCACATGGAACCGGCGGACTCTTTCAATAGTCTGGTTGGACAAACGCTTCAAAGGAATGGCAAGTATTTTTTTCTTGTATTGGCGAGCCATGCGACGCCATTGCACTTTGGGCGCGCCCGGCGCCACCACCGTCACATGCTTTTCCCGCGAGTGAAAAAAGGCGGCCTCGAGAAGTTTCTCTTCCAAAGTTTTCCCGATACGCAACCGTGGGTCTTCCCAAATATTGGGGATGGGGCGCGGCGGAAAAATCATCATGCATCCGCCATAAATGGCCTGACCGATTCCGGGACCCGTCAGATTATTCTGATAGTTGGTGGCAAAAAAACAAAGCGTGGACTCCTTATCGTGTTCGGCGTACCAGGTTTGGCGCCAGGGATATTCCGCGGGGTTGGGTTCCAAATCAAATAGAAACACCACAACCTCCACCGTTCCGCGTGACGGAGGAATTTCTTTGACATAAATATCACCGGTATGCCAGTTCCTCAACGTATCCCGAATATCGATGCCATCCTTCACCGAAGAGGTGAATTTTTCGGTGCGTGCCAAGTCATGAGCCAAAAGAAGTTTGGCCTGCTCTCGAATATGGGTGTTTAAACTTTCAATTTTATCATCCTCAGGGGGCCAGGAGCATTGGCCATTAGGGTTCCAGGTGTACTGCCACTTCTCTTTTTTAATTGCTTCAGGCTCCGGACGGAGGTCCATGGTTCTCCATACCAGATGCGTTTCGTTCAGGCGATTTTTCATATTCAAAATGTGGTCCTCATCAATCATCGCCTGATCGATTCCCAGGGAAAGCGTCTCAAGGCCATGTTCTCCTTTCTGGAAAGGATATTCACGCGCCGCTTCCATAAGAGCGATAGCAAAGGAATCACCTCCAATTTGCTTGGCCGCCTGCGCCAAGGTGTATAAATCCGGAGTCAATCTATTTTCCATTAAAGACAAATTTCGAACATATTGAAGATAAATTTGGAATGTCTGCGGAACCAGATTGTGGTAACGAATTTTAAATTTAGAAAGAAATTTATCGCGCGCTTTTAATAAGATTTCCTTGACCCCGTCGATGGTGACGTCCCGGTCACTGAGCAGGTCCTGCCGCCTTTTTTCGTAGAGGTAAGTGACATAAGGAAATTCACTCAGCGCAAAAAATAAATTGGAGGGATCCACGCCATAAAGTATGGGGGAGTTCCCGGGTGCGTCTGCCTTGGGATATTCCAATCGTTCGTCATAAGCCTGTTTGATCCACGGCCAATCTAAAATCGAGCAGATCAGAAGTATTTTTTTATTGTCCAGTTCCAGCCGGTGCAACTGATAAGCCATCCATCGCGCCCTTTGATCGTGTTGGCTTCCGGGTTCCGGCCGTTGAATGGCCGGCAAAAGACTGACGGAGAATTTTTCCAGGGATAAAAGCCGCAAGGCATAGGCGTCGGGAAAATGGATGCGCCGCGGCTGATAGCAGGCGACACTTAAATCGATAAACTCTCTAGGAATACCTTCTTGCATGGCGATGCGCAAACCCATGATCACCGGTTGGGTGGGATCAACCGGCACATAACTGCAGTCATCATTGGCTTCTTCCAGACAACTGATAGTCACGTAAGGAAGTTTTTCGATGCCTCGCTCCACGGTGGACTGGTATTCGGGCGGCAGGCACACGGCTAAACGGTCACAACCTGAATTGAGGATTCTTTTTCTGACTTCGCGTGAGTACTGACCACTGCCATGAATCACTGGCAACAATTGAACGCGGTCGCTCAAAGAAAATATATTTTCCATGGCTGTCTATTTTTAAATCGAATCAATCCCCGGGTCATCGGTCCCTGTCGGGATGCAGAGGGTTGTCTTCGTCGAAAAAGAAATCACCCAGACCAAAAGGAAGGCCTTCGTTGCCCAAGGCACGGTTTTTCTTTTCCGCCAATTCTTCGAGTTTTAGAGCGTCTTCGCCCAACACCTTTTCCACGGCTTCACGCCATGCATCATCCTTGGACAGAGGATGATCGTGATCCTGGCTCAACCGTTTGAGCGCATACTGGATAATGTGTATGCCATCACGCGGCGAGAAGTCCAGATCCAACTGATGGGATTTCTGCAAAAAATCTACGGTCATGGCCAACAAATCGTCTTCCGCAAAAGGCAAATGGTATTTTAAAATGGCCATTTCATCCGCTTGCGAAGGCATACTCAAACTCAAGGTGGGTTGCAGACGCGACAAAATGTAATCCGGGATTTCAAATGTGGACTCATCATTGTTCATCGTGACACAAGCTCGAAATTCATCGTGCGCATGAATTTGAATGCCGGCGATGATGGATTCCACATAACGCCGGTGATCCAGCAAGGGCGCCAAAGAAGCCCAGCTTTTTTCGTTCATGCGGTTGCCTTCATCCAGGATGCAAATTCCGCCCATGATCATTGCGGAAACCAGAGGTGAAGCGTGGTAGGAGATCTTTCCTGCTTCGGAAAGAACAGGAGTGATGAGCAAATCCTCAGGCCGCGTATCACTTGTGCACTGGAAAATGTACAGCGGTTGGTTTCGCTGGCGGGCGGCCACCATGCCCAGAGTGGTTTTCCCGATTCCCGGCATACCCATGATTCGCGGCGCCAGTGGCAGGTCTTTTTCGTCCACCAGCAACCAGCACGCGTGAATTTGCTTGAGGATTTCAGCCTGACCGATCCACACCGATTCGCTGGTGTCCGGGGAACTCAGGGTGAGTTGCACATCTCCGATGGTTACTTTTTCGTTTTTCGCGCTGGAAATTTTAACGTTGTCTTTCATGGATTGTATTATACCTCAATATTGAAATTAAAAAACCTACCGGGAACAAACAGGGTTTTAAAGGGAGGCCAGTTTTTTGAAGCGATACTCCAGCACCAGTGCATACATGGCCGGGATCACGATCACAGTTAAAACCGTGGCGGTGACCATACCCCCCACCATGGGCGCGGCAATGCGCTTCATCACTTCGGAACCGGTGCCGTGCCCCACCAGGATGGGAAGCAATCCTCCGATGGTGGATATAACCGTCATCATGATGGGCCGGATTCTTCCCGTAATGCCTTCCGTGGCGACTTCCAGAATATCCCGTTTGCTCTGAATCTCTCCGGCTTGCAAGCGCCGCTGATACACTTGGCCGGTGTAAACCAATACCAACACCCCGATTTCCGCCGCAACGCCGGCCAAAGCGATAAAACCAACGGCCACCGCAACGCTGAGTTCGTAGTCGAGGTAATAAATCATCCAAACCCCGCCCACCAAGGCCATGGGAAGTGAAAGCATGACAATCAGGGATTCCATAAACCGCCCGAAGTTGAGGTATAACAATACGAAAATCAGCATTAGGGAGATGGGCACAACCACTTTTAATCGTTCTTTGGCGCGCTCCATGTATTCATATTGCCCACTCCAGACCAAACTGTAACCGGTGGGCAAAGTCAAATGCTTGGATAATATTTTTTGAGCATTCGATACATAAGTCCCCACATCGATGTCTTTGAGGTCAATATAGATCCAGGCGTTCAATCGTGCATTTTCACTTTTGATGACCGGAGGGCCTTTCTTTATCGAAATTTTAGAAACCTGTGCCATGGGAATGTGTCCTCCGCTCGGAGTCGGGATGAGTACCCTCTGAAGCATATCAATATTGTCCCTAAGGTCTCGACTGTACCGGAGATTGATGGAGTAACGCTCCCGGCCTTCGATGGTGGTGGTGATGTTCATGCCACCGATGGCGGTTTGAATGACGTCCTGGACATCGCCAACCGTCAGCCCATAGCGTGCGGCTTCCTCACGGTCGATCTCAAAATCAAAATAATTACCGCCCACCACCCGATCCGCATAAACGCTTCGGGTTCCGGGAACGGTATTTATTATAAATTCCACTTGCTGGCCCAACTCTTGAAGCGTGTTGAGATCGTTGCCCGCGATTTTAATACCCACCGGCGTCTTGATTCCGGTCGATAACATATCGATTCGGTTTTTGATGGGCATGGTCCAGATGTTGGTCACACCCGGAAAATTGAGAGCGACATTCATTTCATCGATCAGAGATTTGAGAGTCACTCCGGGCCGCCATTCACTTTCCGGCTTCAGGGTGATCGTGGTTTCGATCATGCTCAAAGGAGCAGGATCAGTGGCCGTTTCAGCCCTGCCGACTTTTCCAAAGACCCGTTCCACTTCCGGAAATTGCTTGATGATTTTGTCGGTCTGTTGCAGGAGTTCCCGCGCTTTGGTAATGGAAATTCCCGGCAGAGTAGTCGGCATATACAATATGTCCCCCTCATTCAAGGGCGGCATGAACTCGGAACCCAATTGTTTTAAGGGAATCCAGGTGACCACAATCAGACCGACAGCCATCACGATAACCAAAACCTTCATCCGCAGGGACAACCAGATTAAGGGTTTGAACAGCCAATGAAATAGCAGGCTCAATGGGTTGTAGCGTTGCGGCAAAATTCTTCCTCGAACAAAATACCCCATCAATACCGGCACCAGCGTGATCGCTAAAAGTGCCGCGGCGGCGAGGGAATACGTCCAGGTAAATGCCATGGGGGAAAAGAGGCGTCCCTCCTGAGCCTGCAATGTGAAAATGGGAAGGAAGGCGACCGTCATGATCATGAGGCTAAAGAATAGGGCAGGGCCCACTTCCGCCGCCGCATCGTAGATGATCTGCCAATGATTTTTCTTGTCCCGGTCTCGCTCCAAATGTTTATGGGCGTTTTCAATCATGACAATGGCGCCGTCGATCAAGGCCCCGATAGCGATAGCAATTCCGCCCAGCGACATGATGTTGGCATTCAGGCCCTGCAGGTTCATGACGATGAAAGCGATCAGAACACTCATCGGAATGGTGATGATGACGACCAGCGCTGACCTCATGTGAAGAAGAAAAATGATAACAATGAGGGAAACCACTAAACCTTCTTCTATCAGTTTTTCTTTTAAATTATCCACGGCCCGGTTGATCAAACCGGAGCGGTCATAAACCGGAACAATCTCCACGCCCTCCGGCAGACCTTTTTTTAATTCTTCGAGTTTGATTTTGACGTTTTGAATCACCTCCAAAGCGTTCTCTCCATAACGCTGAATAATGATGCCAGCGACCACTTCGCCTTCCCCATTGAGTTCAACCAGGCCGCGGCGCAACTCCGGCCCTAAGTGCACCCGCGCCACGTCCCGGATCAAAATGGGGGTGCCATTAATATCGGCGCCCACCGGGATCTGTTCGATGTCCTCAATGCTCTTAATGTAACCCAGGCCGCGGACCATGAATTCGGTTTCGGCCATTTCCAAAAGTTTTCCACCAACATCGTTATTGCTTCTTCGAATGGCGTGAGAGATTTTATTGAGGGGGATGTTGTATGCAATCAGTTTATTGGGGTCCACCTCCACCTGGTATTGCTTGACATAGCCACCGATGCTGGCCACCTCGGAGACCCCCGGCACGGTCTGAAGCTCGTAACGCAGATACCAGTCCTGCAGGGACCGTAATTCGGCGAGGTCGTGCTTGCCGGTTTTATCAATGAGGGCGTATTCATAAATCCAGCCGACACCAGTCGCATCCGGTCCCAGAGTCGGGTTCACACCGGAAGGAAGCCGTCCCGAGACAAAATTCAACTGCTCCAGCACTCGGCTTCTTGCCCAGTACATATCCGTGCCATCCTCAAAAATAATGTATACGAACGACAAGCCGAAAAAGGAATAACCGCGGACGACCTTGGCAAACGGAACCGACAACATGGCGGTGGTCAGCGGGTAAGTGATCTGGTCCTCGATGATTTGCGGAGCCTGACCAGGAAACTTTGTGAAAATAATAACCTGAACGTCGCTGAGGTCTGGAATGGCATCCAGCGGTGTCTGCTTCATGGAATAAATTCCCCAGGCCACCACAAAGATATAAAACAAAATAACCAGGACTCTGTTTTTAAGAGAAAAACCAATGACGCGCGTCAGCATAATCAACCTTGAACCCAATTCTTTCTTTATAAAATGAAGCCGGTTTATTGACACCGGCTCCTAATCAATCCATCCCCGGTTCAATCTCAATTTTTCCTACCGGTTTATTTTTAATGGGCACAGTATTTTTTTTACCGAGCTTGGATTCCATTTTACGGAGAGCTTCTTCCATTTTACTTTCTGAATCGATTAGGAAATTTGATGAGACAACAACTTTTTCCCGATTTTTGAGACCCTTGAACACCTGATAATAGGATCCCGCTTTGACCCCCAAGGAGACTTCGCGTGTTTCAAAACCACCGGATTTATTTTGCACCACAACCAATTCCTTTTCGCCGGAATGGATCACAGCCGATTCCGGCACTGCCAAGCCACTTTTGGTAATGGTGGATTTTAAAATCACGTTGGCATACATACCCGGCTTAAGTTTCAATTTGGGGTTATCAAATTCCATTCGGACTTTTAAGGTTCTGGTTTTGGAATCCAGAAAGGGATTGATGTGAGTCACTTTGCCTTTGAATTTTTTTCCAGGGAAATAAGAAAGTGTCATTTCTGCCTCTTGGCCAAGCTTGACCCAAGGCAACTCATATTCATAAATATCCACCATGACCCAGATATTGGACAAGTCGGCAATCATATATAGACTTTTTCCCGGCATCACATGCATGCCATGCAACACATCTTTTTTGATGACAAAACCACGCACCGGCGAATGAATGTGCATGGTGCGAGTGACTTTTTTAGTGCGCACCAACTCTTCGATTTGGTGTTCTGGGACGTCAAACAATTCCAGACGCCGCCGGGCCGATTCCAACAGGCTGTTCGCTCCCTGGCTGATTTCAGGAAATAGATTGTCCGCCAGAGACTCTCTGTATTTCATGGCCAGTACAAATTCTTCCTGGGTGGAAACCAGTTCCGGACTGTAAATTTCCAAAAGAACATCGTTCTCTTTCACCTCCTGTCCGGTGAAATCGACGTGCAATTTCTCGATCCAGCCCGCATACTTGGTATGAATGTGATGAACTTTTCTTTCATCATAAGTCAGGTTGCCCACGGTCCTGATTTCATGTTTTAAGGTTCGCCTTTTGATAGTCTCCGTTTTCACCCCTATGTTTTGAACCATAGTGGGATTGATTGTTATTTGCCCATCACTACTTCGGCCTTCATAGACTGGAATCAAATCCATCCCCATAGGACTTTTGCCCGGCTTGTCACTGATGAAACCAGGATTCATGGGAGCCTGCCAATATTTGATTTTTCTATCAGGCGCCGTCCCGCCTTCTTGAGAAGAGTTTGGTGCTGGATCAAAGTTTCCCCTCTTTTTAGAATTTTTTTTGAATTTCGCATCAATGAAATTCTCGACTTTTTTAACCAGAGGAGGGATTTCAGCCGAAGTCATTTCAGCCCAGGTTTTTATTTGCTGAAGAGAATCATCCAACTGCTCTGGGCTGGTGAAATGGCCCAGGAAAAAAGCGACCCCAGCGATCAGGATCAACCCCACAAAATTAATGACAGAAAAGCTCCAAAGGGACATTGAAGAAACCCTTGCCGCAACCGCCACTTTCTTAGTGGGAATCATCTCTTCTGCCGGTTGCTGAGGATTCAAATTTTTATTTTCATCGGCAGTGTTTTTTTTGTTTTCACTCATGGCTCTTACCTAACGTTTGAAATTTTTTAAAATAATTCTTTGCCCACGAGGTTTTCCAACATCGCCAGGTTTTGTTCGTAGTCGGTCAGTTCCCGGTGGTATTTGATTTCCCATTTTAGTAGGGTGACCTGATTGTCAATCAAGGTCAGAAAATCAACTTTATCCACACTGTATGCGGCCAGGGCGGATTCCAAAGATTGCCGGGCTTGTGGAATAATTCCGCTTTTGATGAGCTTAATCAATTTCGAGCCCTTAGCCTCCTTGTCCAACGCTATTTTGATGCCTAAAAAAATCTGATTTTTGGCTTTGTTATAAACGTCCCGGAAAGTCTGGATTCTGAAATTTTCTTCCGACACCTTGCGGCTTTGCTTGGTTTTGTGCCAAATCGGAATGTTGATGCCGACAAAGGCTGAAACAAAATCCGGATGAGAAGCAACCATGGAATCTTGCCTTTGGCCGTATCGCAAACTCACATTAAAATCCGGATAATATTTTTTCTCCGCGAGCTGTTTTTTTATTTTAAATTTATCAATGGAGGATTTGATGGCCTTTAAAAATGGCCGCTTGTTTTCTGCCATTTTCTGGAGTTTTTCCAATTTGAATTTAAAGGGAGACTGGGTCAAGCCATGGGGGATGTTCAATTCCGCTTGCGGGAGTCGATTCATGAGGACATTCAATTTTGCGGATTCGGCTTGCTTCAGTTGGTTCAGCTCAATCAATTCGTCCATAATCTTGGACAGTTCCACTTGAGCTTTCAGCACATCCTGCTGAATTCCTTTGCCCACAGAATATTTCCCTTCAGCAATGGTTATGAACTGTTTCATTAAAACCTTGTTTTGCCTGGTAATTTCTATAGTTGAATTGATATAGAACAACTCATAAAAAGTGGTTTTCACTTGGCGGACGACCTTCAGGATCACATCATCATGGTTGGCTTTTGCGATGGACACATCCTGATCAGCCGCCTGGACTCTTAAACTCAATGTGCCGGGGAACGGAAACTTTTGAGAAATCTGAATCTGTTTTTGAGTCATGGCTTCTTGCCTGAATGAAAATGAATTCACCGGAAGATTGACTAACCCGAGCATGAGTTGCGGGTCTTTTAAGGACCCCGCCTGAGGAGGGATTTCTTTGAATATGTTAACCCTGTTTTCCCCTTCGCTGATTTCAGGATTTTTACTTTTTGCTTCTTTGATAAAGCTACTTAAAGTTTCTTTAAAATTTTGCTTCTTGGGCTCTTCTCCATAGGCATTCTGGAAGCCAAGGAGAACGAACACCAATAGCAGAGGGTAAAGTTTCATTTAATGCTCCCAAGGGATTAATAAATTGAATTAATAGGCATATCCGCGCATAGGCAAATTATTTAATAAGCCTAATCAGGCAATGATAAATTTAAACGGCCGGGGGTAAAGAAACGCTTATCGAGGGGGATGGTAAAGCGGTTTCTGGTAACTATCGGGGGAGAGGGAAATGACGTTGGAGGTGTATTCTGACTCAGGGAAATAAAATGTCAAATTCAAACTCACTGATCCCACAATGTAACTGCAGGCACTGCACATCATTTGGGCACCACAACCCATAGACTCCATGCTGAAAAAGGAGGCCGAGGCTTGCGATGACAAACATCCAAACAAAACCAAGGCAAGTGCCAGAGCTAATAATCGATTGTGGGGTTTACAAATTTTCATAATCTATCCTATGTCTTACACTCTAAATTAAGCCTAAAGTACGAAATTGTCAACAGAGGGAACTTATTGACAATAATTCAGGTGATGGCTCCAATCGGTCATTCCAGAATGCTACAATACAAAACAGCTGGTTTACTTGGAGATATTTTATGGAAACTACAATTATAGTAGTGGTCATTGGAGCCGTGATTGGGTTATTGGTGATGATGGTGAAGTACGCTAATCACATACACCATTTTTCCCAGAAACCGGATCAGACGCACGAGGATAAACTTCCTGATCCAGACCAAGATAAATCAGAAGAGCCGTAGGAAATTTCACCAATGGACCCACTGGACCAATTGCTATCGAATTACCTTGCGCAATTTTTTAAAGAAAATGGCGCTGGCCGGGAACTGGCCCACGGCCTGGAGCAAATCGGCATTGGAACCGGGCCACTCATCGACCACTGCACCATTCGAACTCACGATGTTGATTCCCGGGCCAGGCAATTTCTGGAATTGGGATACACCCATGACAAAAATATCGGAGTGTTGGAATTCGATCACTGGTGGGCCAAAGTTTACCGCAAGCCTGGGCATCCTGCCTTATTCATTGATCAAGCCTTCGACGGCGCACGCGGAGAGCAGAGCTTGATTTCCGATTGGGTCGACCATCACGGCGACCAATGCTTTCATCACATTGCCATTTTGGTTGAAAACATCAATGACATCATCAAAATATTAAATGGCAAAGGCTTTAGGATGGCCGGTCCAATTATAGGTGGAGCAGATTCGGATTTGCGTCAAGTATTCACTGCCCCCGAACTCAAGGACGGGCAGGTGTATTCCGTTTTGGAATTGATCGAGCGGCACAATGGGTACGATGGCTTTCTCCCACCTCAAGCCGATGGACTGATGGAATCCACCCGTCGATAAGGTTTGCTTCAATGGTAATCCATAAAAAAACGAACCCTTCAGAAATTGCTCCCTATCTGACAGACGCCTCCAACTTTTCGGGTGGTGAAGCCGATGCCGTGTGGATTCCTGAAACCAGGGATGAACTGATCTCTATTTTGAAAGGTAACGACCAGCCCATCACCATAGCGGGAGCAGGGACCGGGCTGACCGCCTCACGAATCCCACTGTCAGGCGCCATTATTTCCATGGAGCGTTTCAATTTCATGGGCGAAATACTAAATGGTACGGTGGAAGTGGGGCCCGCAATCAGCCTTCAGAATCTTCGTTCCCACCTGCAAGGATCCAGTTGGTTTTATCCACCCAATCCAACCGAATCCCTGGCCTCCCTGGGCGGCACGCTCGCGACCAACGCTTCCGGCGCCAGGAGCTTTAAATTTGGGCCAACCCGAGATTACGTTATGGAAGTTGATATCGTTCTGGCGGATGGTCGGGCGACCCGGGTTGTCAGAGGCCAGAAAATTGATTCCCCCCTAAAGTTTGGCGATGGCTCACAATGTTGCTTTCCGAATATTAAATACCGCAGTCCGCAATGTAAAAATGCCGCGGGATATTTCATCCAACCCGGTATGGATTGGCTGGACCTGTTCATAGGGTCGGATGGAACGCTGTGCATTTTCACGCAGGTGAAACTCCGTTTGATGCCAGCGCCAGAGGCGTTTTTGAGCGGCATTCTTTTTATGGAAAACGAAGACGACTGCTGGAATCTTGTTGCGAGCTTAAAGGCCACTGATTCGAATTTTATTTCGCCATGCTCTCTGGAGTATTTTGACGTCTTTTCTCTGGCTCGGCTCAAAAATAAGTTCAACGGCATTCCCCCGCACTCGCGGGCGGCCTTGTTTTTTGAGCAGGACATCCCTCTAATAAATGATTATGAGGCGTGTCTGGAATCATGGGTCACCTTTCTTGAGTCTCGCCAGATAATGCTGGAAGATTCCTGGTTCGCACAAAACGAGAAAGATCTGGAAAAATTTCATGATTTTCGGCATCAGATTCCATTATTGCTCAATGAAGAAAATAGCCGCCTCGGCCGGGTCAAATTGGGTACCGATATGGCGGTGAGCGATGAACATTTTCTGGATATGATGCATTTCTACAGAAAAGAGTTGACCCGGAGTGGCTTGGATTATGTGATGTTCGGACATATTGGGGACAATCATCTCCATATCAATTTACTTGCAGACCAAAACCAAGCCGAGCTGGCGTCAAAAACCCATCGGATTTTATTGGACCAGATTTTAAAATATGGAGGCACCGTTTCTGCTGAACATGGGATTGGGAAATTAAAAAAGGATTACTACAAGCAAATGGTGGGCCTCGAAGCCATTCAAGAGCTAAAAATGATAAAAAAAATGTTGGACCCTGAGGAAAAACTGGGGAAAGGAAATCTGCTGTGATCCAAGAATGTATCACTGGCACCTGAAATCAGGCGAGCGAAGACCGAATCATATTGACGGAACTTGCGGTTAAGAGTAAAATTTTCCAGAAATTTTAATTGGATATGAGATAAACCTGTACGCATGGGGTCCATTCCGGCGATTTTTCATGTTGAACTCATTAAAAATTCTGATTCTTAATTATTCTTACGAACCCCTTCAATTTTGCACTGCTAAAAGGGCCATCCTGATGGTCCTGAGTGGGAGAGCCGAGAAGATTGAATGTGATGGGTATGTGGTTCGTTCTCCCTCAATTTCGTTTCAACTGCCCACGGTCATCCGAACTTTGAAAATGGTTAAAAGAAATTTGAGGAAACCGCTTTCTTTTAGTAAAAAAAATATTCTTCGTCGGGACAACTATATGTGCCAGTATTGCGGTGCAAGGGAAATCACCTTGACTGTGGACCATATCCTGCCAAAATCCAGGGGAGGCAAAACCAACTGGAATAATATGGTGGTTGCGTGCAAACCCTGTAATTTAAAAAAGGGAAACAGAACCGCCCAGGAAGCCAATATGAAATTGATCAAAAAACCTGCGCGGCCCAATCATAATTATCAGTCAATCGTTATTCCCACCGGCCCACCATCTTATATTGAAAGCTGGATGAAGTACCTTCCCCCATCCTGGTATAGTCGGTCCTCAGTCAACTGATAATTTTATCGAACCCTGGCGAAATAATTTTTCCTCAAAAGGAATCAACCCTTGGAACCCCAATCATTAACCCGAATTGTTTCTGAAGAAGAATTTCTGCCATTAGTTCAGGAAAGCAGTGTTTCCTTTTTCAAGACTTTCAACGCCTTCAGAAAACTGCCCAACAAGAATATCGAGATCACCAGAAAATTTTATTCCAATCTCATTCAAGAGGCGGATCTTTTGGAAAGTTTCATGGATGAATATGGAGCCCGGCAAAACCAGACTTGGTCGTTTTTTACTGAGTACATCGCGTGCATTCGCAATCTCGTAAAAGCGGCATTTTATACCAAGCACATCCTCGACCGGTATCCTGCTTATCGGTTGCGCGATTCGGATGAGATTAAAAAAACATTCTTCAAAGACGGCCATGAAGCTCTTTCATTTTTAAACAGATCCATCCTGAATTTATATGATGAATGTATCCGGGCTTCTGGTAAAAACAATCTGATTGTCTCACCAGACGCAATTGATCCAAACGAATTCACGGAAGTGAAGGTCAACAAACAGCTCCCAAAAAGTGCTGAGGATGACATCGTAAAGGAAGATGAGGATCGCATCATCGATTTATTTGAAAAAATGAGTGGTCTGTCAACAATGATGGAATCCTTGCAGTTGCCTGTGATTATGGACCCTGAAGAACTCAAAAAAATTGTCCCAGGAAAACTTGATGAGAAAAAAGCAAGGAACATGATGAGCCTTATCCATAGCGTTCAGTCCGAGTTTGATACGTATGTTAAGAACACTCATATTGAGCAAAAGCATAAATATCTAAAAGACTTTAGGGGCTACATATCGATGCCCCTCCACCTATTGGAAATTATGATATGGCTGTGCCATTTTTATGAGCGTCACGAAGATGAAATTCGGCAGGGTGAATGCAAAAAAATAATAGCGACTCTGGTGAATAAAAGCGAATTGCTTAGCCAAATTGTCAATTTTTGCTATAAAAATTGTCTTTACTATATTCGGGAGGGCGATCTACTCAGCAAAGAAATTTTAAAGAGTTTCATTAAAACCGTTCAATATGAACTCCCTATTCCTCAACCCTTGGGATTTCACGCCCGGCCCTCGACTTACATTTCTCTTATTGTTCGTAAATATGATTTAGAAACCTTCCTGCTTGTGGATGGTGAAAAATTTAATTGCAAATCGGTGATGAGCCTTTTGCAGGCAGGCGGAGCGATCGCCGACAAAGGTTATCAGTCGGTTCTTTTTGAGGGTGACAAGCGAGTACTGAGCGATATCAAAATTTTATCCGAACATAACTATTGTGAGGACGAAGATATTCCTGAGGGACTGAGCTATCTTCGAACGATGCGTGAGCCTTCCTGAAATTCTCCTCCCACTTCCTTTAAGCTGGCCAATGAGTTGCCAGCAACCGGTTATTCCCCATGGACGATGGTTCTGAACTATTCGACGTTGTGGATCAAAATGATTTGGTGATAGGGACGGCCACCCGCCATGAGGTGCACAAAAATTCATGGTTGCACCGGTCAATACACATTTTTGTATTCAACAACCAAAAAGATATTTTTCTCCAAAAACGGGTCCTGACCAAAGATGAAAACCCTGGCTATTGGGATTCGTCGGTGTCGGGCCATGTCAACTCGGGAGAAGATTACCTCACCAGCGCTCACAGGGAACTTAAAGAAGAACTTGGAATTTCCGGCTCCCTCAAACCTTTTATAAAGTTTCCCGCCTGCCGGGAGACTTTCTGGGAGCATATGCAATCGTATCTTTGCATCACAGATCAAACCATCCAGATCAATCCTCATGAAATAATCGAGGGATGTTATTGGAAACTGGATGAATTGAAAACAAAAATCCAAGAAAACCCCGGTATTTTCACGTCCTCTTTTCATTGTATTTTCCAATGCTATGTGAGAACTATTGGTTCAATTTTATCAGACCCGCCAAAAAGCTTGTGAAACCAAAAAAAATTAAAGATAATAAATTAGGGAATTAAACATTCTAGGGCATTTGTTTTGGAATAATGGGATCTCAATCCACGAAATAAAGGTATTTAAAAAAATATTAAAATTCACCCCACAGAAACCCTTGCTTGCCATAAAGCCTTATTTTTTTAGGACGTATTCACAAAGATCGCCGAAGTCACCGGCAAGCCACGCCAGATACAAAAAACTTTCACACAATGAAACCCGAAAATACGTTAAAAATGTTTTGAGGAACTATGCTATTTGTAAATATCTTTATGACAATAAAAGTTTCAAACGGTTTGAAGACGTCTTGCCCATTCGCAACGAATCGTTTTTTATTCTCCACGGAAAAATAAAATGACTGGTTTCGATTCAATAGTATTGGCGGTGGTTGTCATCAGCGTTATTTATTCAACCCTAAAGGGCATGGTTCGGGAAATTTTTTCCCTCCTGGCATTGGTGATTGGTTATCTTGTAGCGATTCATTTTCAAGATAACCTCGCAAAATTAATAGTAACCTGGGTGTCGAGTGATACTGTATCCACCATACTGAGTTTTTTTATTCTATTTATTATCACGCTCATGTTGGTGGCGTCTCTGGGCATTCTCGTTAAAAAATATCTGCACAGATCCAATACCATATCCGGGTGGGACCGGGTGTTGGGCAGTGTATTTGGATTTGTTAAGGGGATTGTGATTATTATTATTTTCCTCTTTCCCTTGAGATTTTTTGAGGACACTTATGAAGATATAACAGAAGATTCCATGATCGCCCAGCATTTGGAGGATTTGACCGATCAGCTGGGAGATCAGATAGATTTCAATAAAGATATAATTGAGGATATTCCAGAATCCATGGAAGGATTTCAGATTAATTTGGACTTTCAAAAAAATCTTGAGGCAGTCAAAGAAGACATTGAAGAGAAAGCCCAGGCAATTAAAAAATCCACCCAGAAAAATGTCGAACAATCCATGGATCCTTTAGAGGAATATACTGAAAGAGACAAGCAAGAATTGGATGCCATTTTGCGAAATCTTTCTAATGAGTAACGCGAAGTTTGGGAGGTTTTTGAACAGGTGACGCTTAAAATAAATTTAAACGGGGCTATATCAGAAGACACTCAAATTTCTGTTTTGGACCATGGATTTTTGTTTGGCGATAGTGTTTATGAAGTCATCCTCACCCAAAACAATACCCTGTGCTTTTTGAAGGAGCATCTTAAACGCCTCAGAAAATCCGCTGAAGGGATTTTATTGATGATCCCAAAAAGTGATGAGGAGATCACCCATGAAATTCACCGGACCCTGGAATCAGCAGGCCACCAGAATTCTTATATTCGTATTGTCGTGACCCGGGGGGTAGGAGATATAGACATTGATCCTGTGAGTTGTGAACAGGCTAATATTCTGATTTATGTCAAGGAGGCTATTGCATATCCCGCCGCCCATTATGAAAAAGGCATTAACATTTCGCTGGTCTCTATAAAAAGAAATGCCAAGGAAGCCCTCAATCCGGGTATCAAAACGGGAAACTATTTAAACAACGTATTGGCAAAAATGGAAGCTAATCGTGCCGGCGCCGCCGATGCCTTGATGCTCAATCCCATGGGGTATCTCACCGAATGCACCACCAGCAATTTCTTTTTTGTGCGCGAGGGAAGGGTGCTGACACCCTCACTGAGTTGTGGAATTCTTTCCGGGATCACGCGCCAGAAAATTATAAGGCTGGCCGGCGAAAACGGTTTTTTGATGGAGGAAGGCGAGTGGCCTCCAGAATCCCTGGAAAAATGCGAAGAAGCATTTATCACCGGGACCATAAAGAAAATCATGCCGGTCACCGCTTTGGATGGCCGTGTTATTGGAACCGGCAAACCGGGACCCATCACGCAAAAACTCATCCGGCTTTACCAGAATCTGCTGGATAATCTGTCATGATATTTTTGGTCCCTATTTTTTGGAGGTCAATAAATTGGCGTTAATGGTTGGACTGACGGGGGGGATGGGTTCCGGAAAATCCACGGTAGCCGACATGTTCAGGCAATTGGGCGCCTCTATTATTGATGCGGATGAGATTTGCCGTATTCTGGTAGAACCCGATCAGCCGGCATGGCAGGAAATCGTCAAAAGTTTTGGAAAAGATATTCTCCTAAAGGATCGCACCTTGGACCGCGCCCAACTGGCTGATATCATTTTTAATGACCCCAACCAAAAGAAAAACCTGGAAGCCATTTTGCATCCAAAGGTTTTTGATGAAGAACTTTCGTTATTTGAAAAAATAGCGAAAAAAAATCCACACGCCCTGGTTATTATTGATGCCGCGCTGTTGATTGAGTCTGGAAATCACCGAAAAGTAGATAAGGTGGTGGTGGTGTCCAGTGACGAAGAAACCCAAACTCAACGCATTTTGGATCGAAGTCGATTTTCCAGAAACGACATCCGCCGAAGAATTCAAAGCCAAATGGATTTAAATGAAAAAATTAAATTCGCCGACTATGTATTGGAAAACAACGCCGGACTCGCAGAATTGAAAATTCAAGTTGAGAGTCTTTATAAAGATTTACAATCTTTAGCCGATTAAACAGGTATGGCACAGCATATAACAGATGAATCGCGCCGTATGGAATCCCGTGATGCCCACGAACTTGAGCTTTTGCTCGAGGAAGAGGAACAAGCGGTCAGTTTAGCTGAAAGTAAAAGAGACCCTCTTAAAAGGCTTCTCCTGGCTCTAAAATTTCCCAAGCAATGGGCCCTCTTAACTGTCATCACGATTTTGGCGATCGCCGGGTTTTCCGCGATAGGGTATTGGATCGGGGGCGGGGGGGGTGAAAAATCAGCAAGCATCACTCAATTCACTCAAAACTCGGTATGGCGCGACCAGTATATCGAGCCACAACACATATTTGTGATGAAACCATTTTTTCTTCCTAAAAAAGAAAATGGCCGGGAAACAGGTGAGTTCATTCGGGTTTCGATCAATCTGCAATTGAGCGACTTTTTTCTAAACAGGGAAGTGAAGAAAGTCTTACCCTTGATACGGCAAAATGTATATACAATATTAAAGCGCAAGCGTAGCAAAAAGTTTTACAGAATCTCCTCCCAAGCCGAAGAAACCCTGAAACGTGAAATCTTAACGGCTTCCAATTCATTACTGATCAGTGGCTCCGGCACCATTAAAGACGTGTTTTTCACAGAATTCCTCATACGGTCCTGATCACTTCACCATTTTTTCTTAAGTTCGATTGACTTTAAGGCGCTATAGCCTATATTAGACAATAGATTAACTCTTTATAAAAAATGGAGTTGAGCCCGATGCCCGTCATAGAACCCGTTCATATCCAGCAGGTTCTGCAAATGAGTTCTGCTGTGGAAAAGGTGCAAGCCCAGCTAGTACAGCATCTTGCCACAGGTCAGTTGCGGGATGAAGACCGTGCGGTGCTGGATGAGCTGAAACGCACGGAAGTTCAAGACCCTGAGGAGTCGAACCCCAGCGACCCCACAGACCCGGAAAGCCAAGCCCGCCGCCGGCGGCTTCGCATCAAGAAAACCGCTCAACCAACCGATGAGAAAGAGGACAGGGTGGAATCCAACCTTTCGCTTCGGGAAGGGTCTCAGGGTTCTAATCTCGATATCGTGATTTAACACTCGAGGGCCATGCTTTTTGAGAATTTATCCCCAGATGTTCTCCGTCAGTATTTTCCAAAAAATTTAATTTTAAAATTGGATGCGATTAAACTTGCGGCCTTCAGCCAAAAGTACAGTCCCGGCCAGGTCCTTCAGGGAAAGGTAGTTGAGGCGGTTCCTAAAGGCAAAGCCATCGTTAATTTCGGGGGCGAAAAATTTCTCGTTCAGTTAGGAAAACCGGTCACCCCAGGGCTGATACTCACAGCGAAAATAGAACAGATTCTTCCCACTCCGATTTTAAAACTGGTGGATCCACTGCCAGTTAATCAGAAACGTCCGCAACACTCTCCCATCAGTCCCAATCCTTTATCCAACAACTCCTCAATAAAACAAGGCGAGTCCAGCTCAATCCCCGTGCGCAATGACCAGGATATTGTGGCCCCATTTTCCCGCAATAATCTTGCCAAAACTAAATCCTCAAAGCTGGTCAGTCTGTCAGAATTGACTGGATTACAAATGGTGAAAGGCAAAGAAGTGAGTGGGAAAGTTATACGGGTGGTTGATGAAAAAACCATTCTGGTCCGAATAAATCAAAATAAAGTCAGAGTGCATACCCCGCACGCAGAAAACTTTAAACCCGGTGATCCGATTGTTGCCAGAATATTAAAAAAAGGGGAGGGGTATTACCTGCAGGCCGATTTATCAAGGCCTGTCAAACGGCCGATAGTGCCTGCAATGATACGGCCCTACCTGGCTGATTTTAAAACCCTGACTCACACCGTCGCTTCAATAGACAAAGGAGTTTTAGGGCACCCGGTTCTGAGTGAAGTTGAAATCGATTCGACATTGATAGAACGCCTTAAAGATACCGTAAAGATCCTTCAGCCGCGCGATCCCGCTCAGCTGGACGGCGCAAAAATCAAGGAAATGATAGACCGATCCGGAATTCATTACGAAGCAAAAGTGAAAAACTTAAATTTTGAAAATTTGACTGCCGAACGAAGAATGGAGTTGGGACGGGATTTCAAGGGACAAATGATTGAGCTTGCCAAAGCAGTGGAGTCCGAGTTGGCCAAAGCCCGCCTGCCAGATATTTTAATAAAACAAGGAAGTGAGCTGTTGACTCAAGTTAGACAAGCCATACAAAGTATCGAGTTTCAACAATTGTCCACTCAATACTCCAAACAGGAAAATCATCCAATACTGCTTCAAATCCCCCATTCATTTTTTGGGGAAGGCGAAACAGTAAAAATTTATATCCGTAACGATACAGATAATCAAAAGAAAAATAATAAAAGTGAAACCAAAGTTTTTAAGCTGGTGTTCCTGTTGGATCTTTCTGCGTTGGGAAATTTAAAAATTGATGCGAGTGTGACTCAATCCGGCATCTCTATAAATATTTTGGGTCAAAATCCGGACATCATCCATTTCATTAACCAACGGACTCCAGAACTGGCGGTTCGAATGGAAGAACTGGGGTTCCAGGTAACCATTTCTGGACGGGTTCAAGACCAGGTGGATATGGAAGTTCCCGATATACTGTCAAACCTGCTGGTGGATCCTTCCTTCAACCTGGTGGATATCAAAACATGACCTCCAAGAAAAATAAACCACCGCAAAAAGCCGTCTCCCTTAAATATAAGATGGGGAAAGACCCAGCCCCAAAAGTGACCGCAAAAGGTCAGGGGTTGGTCGCGGAGCGTATCATCGCTCTCGCCAGGGAACATAAAATTCCTATTAAAGAAGATCCCGACCTGTTGCAGGTATTGTCCCAAGTTGAGGTGAATCAGGAAGTCCCGCCATCCATTTATCAAATGATTGCGGAGTTATTGGCTTTTATTTATAAAGTTAACAATGAATACAAGTCTAATAAGGTGTGATTTTGATGCGATCTTAAGAGTGGCATCTCATTCCAGTTTTTAGGCCTCTAAACTGCTTTCCCCATGGTTAAGAAACTGAGTCCCTTTCAATAGTGGGGTTTAAACCTTGACTCTCCGATACCCCTTTGTTATCTTTGAAAAATAATGGTTTAACCAGATTTTCGCTTAATTTTTGGTTGCTCAATTATGGCAGGCTCATAACCGCAAAAAAAAATAGAGCATCCGAAAATTAAACGCTCGATTTTTGCGTTGACCATGCGATTGAAGTTTGCTGACAACCCGACTCCGGAAAGCTTATAATTTTGAATACTATAAAACCTACGTTTCTTTATCTGCTTTTAGCGCTGTTCCTTTTTGGAGTTATTAGCTCTCCAACACTTGCTTCATATTCCGGCAATGATTTTCACGCCCCCAGTGAAACCGAAAGTGAAACCGAAAGTGAAACCGAATATAATTTTTCTGTTCCAGTGGGTCTTGAGCCGCAAGTAAATTTTTGGAAAAAGATTTATACCCAATACACCACCAAACATGCCGTGATTCACGACATGGATGATCCCAGCATCATTTATGAGGTGGTTTACCTGGGTGACCAGGTTCTGTCCTCCCGCATGCGTAACAAAAAAATTCGTCCCAAGATCGCAAAATATAAAAGAATTCTAAGCAAACTGGCACGCGTAAAAAATCAGTCCCGCCTGAGTTCTGAGGAAAAAAGAGTTGCCGGATTGGTAGAATATAATTTCAGCAAAGCCGCCAGAAAAATCCGGATGCAATTGGGTCAAAAAGATCGATTCAAAGAAGGTATAAGGATTTCTGGACTATATATGGACCGCATCCGGGAAATTTTTAAAGACCTCGGACTGCCGGAAGAATTGACCGTACTCCCGCACGTTGAATCCTCCTTTCAGGTAAACGCATTTTCCAGCGCGGGCGCCGCCGGAGTGTGGCAGTTCACAAGAAGAACGGGCCGTCGATTCATGAAAATCGGGTACGAAGTGGATGAACGCATAGATCCAATTCTTTCCGCCCATGCCGCGGCAAAACTCCTGAAATACAATTACGGAAAAATCCAGAGCTGGCCCCTGGCAATAACCGCCTACAACCATGGCCTGCGGGGAATGACCAGAGCAAAAAAGAAATTTGGAGATGATATCGTTCAAATTATAAAGCATTATCGAAAAAGAACATTTGGTTTTGCTTCCAAAAACTTTTATGCCGAGTTTCTGGCCGCTTTGGAAGTGTCTCAGAATCCACACAAGTATTTTCCCGACATCCAAATGGAAAAACCGCTTCGAATGAAGTCGATCAAGGTACGTGACTACATCGATATATCTACCATGATTAAATATTTGGGTATGACCCGCGGGCAAATCGCGGAGTTCAACCCGGCTTTGCGGCGCCCGGTCATAACCGGTAAAAAACGGATTCCAAAAAACTTTGTTTTCCAGGCGACTATCGACGAGTTCCCCGAGTTGGCCTCACTTTACCAAAGCATCCCGGACAACTTGAGACACAAAAAACAGGTGCGCTCGAGATGGTACACCATACGCCGTGGTGACACTCTTTCGACTATTGCGCGCCGCTTGGGGACCTCTGTCAGGAAGCTTAAAGAGGCCAACAATATCGGTTTCCGCAATAGGATTTATCGTGGCCAAGTCCTGGAGTTGCCCGGCTGGAAACCGCATAAAAGAAAAATTATTCGTGTTGCTTCAAAAACTCCGAATTGGATCCCTCCAAAAGATTTTGATGGAAAAGTAACGAATTACAAAATTAAGAGGCGGGATACCTTAACTCACATCGCTAGAAAATTTAGGATTTCTGTAGGGACACTGGCCGCGTTCAATCAAATGGAAAATCCAAATAACTTGCGCCGTGGTCAAATAATAAAAATCCCGACTTACAAAGTCGTTCAAAAAGCAAACCTGTCAGAGGCTCCTATACAAGTCGCGCAGAAATTGGAAGTCAAAATCAGGCAACCCGAACCTGAAAAGGTTCGACTGGATCCTGAGAATGAGAACAAAGCTTCGCAGAAAAACCCCCAAATAACTTTTACCGACGCTTCCCCCGAGTTGGTGCTCTTCAATAAAAATCGCCCGGCCTTCACTCCGGTTAAGTTTGTCACTAAAAATAAAAAGAATTATCCTGTGGGGATTATTAAAATCGACTTTGATGAGACCCTCAGCCATATTGCGGATTGGGCTAGAATATCAGTTAACGAATTACGAAGGGTCAATAATTTAAGAAGGCGTTCCATTCGAATTCACCAAAAAATCAAAGTTCCATTCCGTAGAGTTCAGCCTCAGGAATTCGAGCAGAAAAGGCAGGAGTACCACAAATTCATTCAGGAGGATTTTTATAATAATTATCGGGTAGAAAAAGTAGTCATCCGAAATATTAAAAAGGGTGAAACCCTGTGGGAAATCTGCAACGATATTTATACAATCCCACTGTGGTTACTCGATAATTACAACCCCGATAAAAATATTCATTCCCTTGCCATCGGGCAACCGATCATTATTCCGTTAATAACCAAGGTCAAAGCTTAAACTGAGCCGACGCATTCACTCCATACTATTCTTTAAGGCTGTCTGCACAGCAGTCAAATGAGCCTCCACTCTTACTTGCATTGAAAACTCAGGTGACGTTTCAAGCGTGAAGCAGTGCCGGCATCCTTCGAAGTGAGCATAGATCGCCATCGGCCACCATTCCATTTCTCTCGGATTTGATAATCTCGAAATCAGACCACGCACGGCGATCATACCTTCAATCTCCTCGGCAGAATTCAATCTCATTGTTTTTTCCACGGAATCAAGAATTTCACGGCCCAAATTGCCCGGCTCTGGAGTCAGGTCTTTCTGATAAAGATAATATCCAGAAGTATCAATATCCTCATGGAGTTCCATATCCAAATCGTAAGGGCGGTCAAACGTGTTTTTGACAAAAAGAATTTCGGGGCAAGAAACATCTATTTTAAACAACCGATTTAAATCTTTGCCCTCATGATTCTCCCGGGTATTCAATTCATACCCGGTGGGATTTATGCAAGGCAATAAGGTCAGCTCCCATTCACGATCGAATGAGTTGAAAATATTTTGTTCCAGAAAACTGCATATTGTTTCCACACCCGCGGGTTCATCCCCATGGATTCCCGCAGAGATCAACGCTCTTTTTTGATTTCCTTTGCCAATTATAATTTTTATCAGCGGATAGGTTTGATTCCCAGACTTGACTTCACCACAAATATTATATTCGCCTTGGGAAGGTAGCGCCGATTTTATCCGGCTCAGTAATACCTCATAATCTCTTTTGGTTTGCAGACTCATTTTCAGCAGGTCACCTCATCACAGCCGTTTTTCAGGAAAAGCACACTCCTGCTCAATGACACACTCCTTGCATAAAAAGTTTTTCGCTTTGCAAGTATAGCGGCCATGGAGAATAAGATAGCGGTGAGCATTTTTTTTCCATTTCTCGGGTGTCACTTTCAGCAGTGTTTCTTCGGTTTCAATTACATTTTTTCCCGGAGCCAAACCCGTCCTGTTGGATACGCGAAAAACGTGGGTATCAACGGCGATGGTATGTTTCCCGAAACCCTCATTTAAAACTACATTAGCAGTTTTTCGTCCCACCCCAGGTAGCTGTTCCAGGTCTTTACGGTTTCCGGGAACGGCACCGCCATGATTTTCCAGAAGGATTCTGCAGGTTCGTATGATATTTTTAGCTTTGGTGGGCGCCAAACCAATAGTTTGAATGTGCTTCTTCAACCGTTTCTCGCCAAACTTCAATAACGCCTCCGGAGTCGGACACTTTTCAAATAATCCAGGAGTCACCCGGTTGACAGATTTGTCGGTGGCTTGAGCGCTCAATATAACCGCAACCAACAATTCAAAATGATTCCGGTATTCAAGTTCTGACTGAGCATTGGAAAAATTCCGGCTTAATTTTTCATAAATCTGGTTGACTGTTTTCCGGTTCACAGTGGGATCAGAGGAAAGTTGCGTGATTAATTAACCATGTCCTAATCTGAATGGGCATAAAAAACCTATTTGTTCGTGGTGTTCAAACCGCGAGCACATCGGAAGCCTACCAGGAATGACAAGGTCATGTCCGAATCGCCACGCATGCGGGCTGAGACCCTGATATAATGCTCGTCATCAACCCATGAACCGCCACGGATGGGATGAAAACTTCTTCGGGCTTTGGGTCCTTGAGGATTTTTTACCGGGCCTGTCTGATAGTAATTTTCTGAATACCAATCCGAAACCCATTCCCACACACTGCCCAGCATGTCATGGACCCCCCAGGCATTTGGTTTTTTACTCCCCACAGGATGTTGAGTGCGCAGGGAATTATCTGAATACCAGAGGTAGTCCCTGTTGAGAGTTTTTCCCCAGGGGTATTCCGTCTTACTACCCGCACGGGCGGCATATTCCCATTCCGCTTCGGTGGGCAAGCGTTTGCCCTGGAAAGAACAGAATTCCCTGGCCTTCTCATGGGAAACATGATCGACCGGCCAGTCTTTACTGCCAGTTAACGTTGACGGAGTTTCACCGATAATTTTTTCGTATCTCTCTTGAGTGGCCTCAGTTTTATCCAGATAAAATGCGTCCAAGCATACTTTATGAACAGGTCTTTCGCGATCATTGGGTCTTCCTTCTTCGTAATCAATCACCCTATCGGATCCCATCATAAAACAACCTTTTGGAATCAACACCATCTCGGCAGGTTTTTTTCCGGCATGAGCTGGAGTGCAATAAATAAATATCAGGCTGAATAAAACGCTGAGAAAGAGTGGGATTTTCATGGGCGATATTTTACTTTTGAGAAGGGGAAAGTCAAGAGCGCGCTCACATTAAATAAGTGGAACCTTACAATATTTGCTAGTATAAACCCTCGCAATTTCCATGGGCAAAAACCTGAGAGCCACTGGGAATTATAGATAATTGAGGAAACGATGCGCAATTGCAATAAAATTATTTTTATCTTAGTTTGTAATTTAGTTTTCACCTTCGGCATGAGCTTTGCGGCCCCGGCTCCTTACAAGAAAAATGTCCTGATAGTGCCTTTTGAAAACCCCCCAGGCTGGCTGGGCGACAACAACCCAGGACTGCTCGCCGCCGATCTGCTCAGAGCTAAAATTGCCAACGACCGGAATATCATTTTATTGAACACAATATCATCGCTAAATTTTAAAACCAAACAAGGCTACCTGAAGAATAAATTATCGGCTCAAATCGTCGTGACCGGAAGAATCCTCAAATTCATTTCGGTAATTCCTGACTCCCTGGAGGCAGAAGGCAATCCCACAGTTGAAGTGAAAATTGAATTTCAAATCAAGGATGGTCACACAACTAGAATTTTAGATACGAAAATATTTCAAAAAAAACTCATAGTGATGAACAATTTATCGTCTTCGAACGATCCGCTCGACACTCTGCCCATTGAATTCGCAAACATCCCGATGAGCAATTTTATGGATCAAATGATCGAAAAATGGGTTCCTCATTTTCGGAACTATTTAAACAGCATCGCTTTGGCAGGACAAATAATTGATGTCGAGCAGGGAGATATGATCATCATCAATCTGGGACGGCGCAACGGCGTGAAAATCCGAGATGATTTTGCCGTTTATGAGGTCTTGAAAAATTTTAAAAGTGGGAAGGAAAAAATAAATTTAGGAGAGCGGTACACCCAGTTGGGAGTGATCCGCGTTAAAGTTGTTCAAGATGAGTTTTCAGAGGGTGTCATTGTTGCGGGTGAGAATTTTAGGGCGGGAAATCTTATTCGTTCCAAACTGATTAAACCGGCTTACTTTTCGATCAGGGAGCCAGATAGCATTCAATCCACAATGGTCCTTAATCCGGAGCCAGTTCTCCGGCCCATCTCTTCAGGCCAATCTATCCGAGTCCGAAGGATCCCTTTTTATTCCTTCGATTTTTTTTCGCTGATGGGTTTATCGTTGGAATATTAAGCTCCCCTATTGGTTCTCAAAATACTCCTGTAACGGTGCGATTCCCAAACCAGATTCTTTCACGGCTTTCAAGGCTTCCACTAAAGCCATGGCGCCTGAGATGGTGGTGCAATAAGGCAAGTTTTCAGTGAGAGAAGCCCGCCTCAGGGAATAAGAATCCTTGATCGCCTGCTCTCCGAATGTGGTGTTGATAAGAAAATCCACCTGCTGGCTTTCAATGGCTTCCACAATATGAGGCGATCCTTCTTTCACCTTATTGATGGAACGCACTTCATAATCGTGCTCACTCAAAAATTTTGCCGTGCCGCAGGTGGCCATCAAAGAGTACCCTAATTCTGTCAGGCTTTTTGCGATGGCTAAAATCCAGGGTTTGTCAGAATCCTTTACGCTGATAAAAACGGTTCCCTCGGTGGGCAACTGAATTCCTGTCGCGATTTGAGATTTCGCAAAGGCCTTTCCAAAACTTGAGTCGATGCCCATCACTTCACCCGTCGATTTCATTTCTGGCCCGAGCAGAACATCCACATTTGGAAATTTTAAAAATGGAAAAACGGACTCCTTCACCGCCACATGAGCGGGTGTACGCTCATGGGTGAAACCTAAATCGACCAGGGTTTTGCCGCCCATTACCCTGGCCGCAAGTTTAGCGAGAGGGACCCCAATGGCTTTGCTCACAAACGGAATGGTCCGCGACGCCCGGGGATTGACCTCCAGCACATAAATATCATCGCCCTTGACAGCAAACTGGATGTTGATCAATCCAATGACATTTAGTTCACGGGCAAGTAATTTTGTTTGCGTATCAATACGGGCCACGATTTCCGGGGAAATCGAAAATGGGGGGAGGGAACAAGCGCTGTCACCGGAATGGATCCCGGCTTCCTCAATGTGCTCCATGATTCCACCGATGACGACCTGGTGGCCATCGGAAATGGCATCGACATCCAACTCCGTGGCATCCTCAAGAAAGTCATCAATCAGAATGGGGTGCTCTGGAGAAGCATTGACCGCATGCGTCATGTAATAATCCAGACGTTCGCTGTTGTACACGATCTCCATGGCCCGACCGCCTAAAACATAAGAAGGCCGCACCACCACCGGGTATCCAATATCCGCCGCTATGGAACGGGCCTCGCCGAGAGAAGTTGCCGTGCCATTGACCGGTTGTTTCAGCCCCAGTTTTTCTATAACCTCCTTGAACCGTTTGCGGTCTTCAGCCCGATCTATATTATCAGGACTGGTGCCGATAATGGGCACACCGGCCTCAGCTAAATCCACGGCCAATCGTAACGGAGTCTGCCCTCCAAATTGAACGACCACGCCATCCGGTTGTTCGACGTTCACAATATTCATC
>SMVB01430009.1_pt1 | contig 42376 bp, 38 predicted proteins | sample 2456461 | NCBI WGS metagenome assembly SMVB01 (sample SAMN11095934, study PRJNA526329) | marine sediment metagenome | biome: Marine sediment; feature: Surficial sediment; material: Deep marine sediment; isolation source: Hadal surficial sediment | place: Pacific Ocean | collected 2014-05 | depth...
AACAATGAGAATGCCATTCTTGGTGGCCAGCCCTACCAGCATAATCAACCCCACCTGGGAAAAAATATTGAGAGTCAGGTCAAACAGCAACAAACCACCCAGGCCGCCAATCAATGCCAGGGGAACGGTCAGCATAATAATAAATGGATGCACAAATGACTCAAACTGCGCTGCCATTACCAGGTAAACCACCAGCAGGGCCAGGGCAAAGGTAAACAGTACGGAACGGCTGGCATTTTTGTACTCCAGGGATTCGCCCTTGTAATCAAAACTGGCTTCTTCCGGCAATTCTGTGCGCACCCATTGCTCCAGCCAGTCCAATGCCTCACCCAGTGAATAGTCGTCGGTCAAGCTGGATGACAGGGTAATGGATCGCACCCGGTTGTAGCGATGTAGCGTACCGGCATCGGCCTGCTCGCGAAAACTCACCAGGTTGGACAGGGGTATCAGCTGGCCGGTGCCGGCCGAACGCACATAGATATTCTGCAAATCGGCCAGCGTACGCTGGCTGGCATGCTCCCCTTCGATAAGTACGTCGTACTCTTTGCCACCGAGGATGAAGGTAGTGACTTTGCGCCCACCCATGAGGGTCTCCAGGGTGCGGCCGATATCCATCAGGCTAACCCCCAGGTCGCCGGCGCGATCCCTGTCTATCGCCACTCGCAACTGGGGCTTGGTGGGTTTAAAATTGGTATCGGCACTGGTGAAGTGTTTATTGTCCGTTACCGCCTGCATTAACTGCTGCTGCCAATCGGCCAGCTCTTCATAGGAATCGCCACCGACGACAAACTGTACGGGATAGCCGGAACCGCCACCCAGGCCTCTGGCGCCGCGCAGAAAAATACGCGCGCCGGCCACGTCCGCCAGGCGGCTACGGGCATCCTCCAAAATGGTATCGGTACTGCGCCTGCCACTGTCCCACGGGCTCAATACCAGTATTGCAAACGCTCCGTTGAAAGCTTCTCCCGCCCCCCAGGACGGCGCACGAATCAACAAGCGCTTTACGTCACCGCTATCTACCAGCGGCAACAGGCGGTCTTCCACCAACGCCAGTTGTCGAACGGTGTAATCAAAGGAGGAACCTTCCGGTGTTGTTATCGACATAAAAATAATGCCGCGATCTTCTCGCGGTGCGTATTCCTGTGGCACCTTTTGAAACAACCAGGCGCTGGCCGCAATACTCATTAACAACACCAGCACGGTGAGCAGCGGCGCCCTCAGCATCCGTTTAAGAACGCGTCGGTAGGCTCTTTCCATGACTGCGGTAACCGCATCAACCCGATCCGCCAGCGGATTGTGCACGGTATCCGGTCGCAACAAACTGGCACATATCACCGGCGCAAGGGTCAGTGCCACCAGTGTTGAAAATATCACCGCCATTGCCATGGTCACGGAAAACTCGCTGAACAGGCGACCCAGATTGCCTTCCAGAAAGGTAATAGGTACAAATACTGCCACCAATACCATGGTGGTCGCCAGGACCGCGAATCCCACTTGTCGAGTGCCCCTGTAGGCCGCCACCAGCGGACTCTCGCCTCTAGCCAGGCGGCGATGAATGTTCTCCAGCACCACGATACAGTCGTCCACCACCAGCCCAATAGACAGCACCAGCGCCAGCAGGGTCAGCAAGTTAATGGAATAGCCAAACATATACAGCGCCGTGAATGTGGCGATCAGGGATATCGGTACCGTCGCGGCTGGCACCAGCACACTGCGTGGATCGCCCAAAAACAGGAAGATAACCAGCACCACCAGCAGTGCGGCAATAAACAGGGTGCGGTACACCTCCTTGATAGCAGCTTCGACAAAAATGGATTTGTCGTAGCTTCCGATTAACTCCATGCCCGGGGGTAGCTGGGCATTGATGCGAGCTATTTCAGCGTTAATTGCCCGGCTCACCTGCAGGGCATTAGCGGTACTCTGCTTGACCATGCCCATGCCCACCATGGACTTGCCATTACCACGAAACAGGCTGCGATGTTCAGAGCTGGCCAGCTCTACCCGCGCCACATCAGACAGCCTTACCAGGTAACCATCATCACCGCGTCGCAGCACCATCTGCTGAAAGTCCTCTGCGCTGGTATAGGCACGTTCAATCCGAATGACAAAGTCGCGCTGCAGTGATTTGAGTGTACCGGCGGGCAATTCGATATTCTGTCGACGAATCATATCTTCAACATCGCCAACGGTTAGCTGACGCGCCACCAGCGCATCACGGTCCAGCCAGATACGCATGGAGTACACCTGCTGGCCAGAGATCATCACCCGCGACACCCCCTTGAGCGCTGAAAAGCGATCTTCCAGGTAGCGCCGCACATAATCGGTAAGCTCCAGCGCATTCAATTCGGGTGCTACCAGGTGTACCCAGTAGACCACCGTATCGTCATCGGCGGCCTTCATCACTTCGGGCGGGTCAGCCTCTTCAGGAAGTACTCGCAGCACCCGGGAAACGCGATCGCGGATATCGTTGGCGGCGTTGTCGATGTCGCGGCCCAATTCAAACTCAACAGTCACCAGCGAGCGTCCATCCTGGCTGCGCGAAGTCAGACTCTTGATACCCTCTACCCCGGAAATACGGTCTTCTATCACTTCGGTAATCTTGTTTTCCACCACCGCCGCAGAGGCACCGGGATAACGCGTACTTACGCTGACCACAGCCGGTTCGATATCCGGGTACTCACGCAGTGGCAGCCGGTCAAAGGCAATCACGCCAAAGGCAACCAACAACGCACTGAGCACCACAGCCATAACCGGGCGCTTTACCGAAACATCAGAAATCCACATATCAGTTATCTACGATGATGATGTCGCCCGCAGTGCCGCGCAGGCGTGACACACCGTCTTTAACAATGCGGTCACCGGCGGCCAGGCCGGCGACAACTTCTACCCAGCCGGGCCGGCGATCACCGAGCTCTACGGCGATGCGCGTGGCCTGGTCGCCGTCAATACGCCACACAAAATTATTGGCTGCGCGAGACACCAGGCTCTCCTCGGGAATCAACAGGGCTTGCCGCTTATCACCCAATACCACCACCTGCATCAGCAGGCCCGGTTTCAGCAAGCCATCGGCATTGTCAAAACTGGCCCTGGCGGTGATGGAACGATTGACCGGGTCAACCCGGCTATCAACAGCGGCCAGTACACCGGTAAACGATTCAACATAGGCAACGGATTTGGCTTCAATGGTCTGGCCTGGCTCAAGGAAGCGCAGGAAACGTGCGGGCACGGTAAAATCCAGCCGCATGCGCGACACATCATCCAGGGTAGTAATCACCTGTCCCGGCACCACCAGCGCACCGGGACTGATCTGGCGCAGCCCCAGCACACCGGCAAACGGGGCGGTAATATTGCGGTCTTCTATGCGTGCTTTTTCCTGTGCTATGCGATTGTGGGCAATCGCCACCAGCGTGCGTCGTTGGTCCAGTTCGGTTTGTGCTACCTGGTTGCTGCGGGCCAGGTTCTCCAGTCGTGCAACTTCCCTTTGCTGTTCCGCCAGCACATCCTGTTGCTGCGCCAAACTGTAGTGTTCTTCATCCTGCTGGAGGTTAACCAGCAGTTTGCCCTGTTCAACAAATTCGCCGTCTTCAAAGTGCAGCTTGACGACAATTTCTGACACACTGGACGTAATGGTCACCGACTCCCAGGCGCGCAGGGTTCCCAGCGCGTTAACGCGGCGCTGAAATGTCTGGGGTTGAATTTCCCATACGGTAACCGGCACGGCAGAGGAGCTCTGCTCAACGCGGTTTGCGTCATCTTCGCCCTGCATCAGGTAGTAGGCAGCAGCGATCGCAAACAATACCAGCAGTGTTAAAAATAGTCGCATTTAGATGCTTGTTTCCTCACTTGTCGCCAGGGCCAATACTCGCACTTCGGTGCGGTTGCCGCCAGCCACACCCAGCAGGCACAGCTCAGCGCCGCGGGGCCCGTACTCGGAGTCCAGCTCCCCTAGCCATCTATTTCTATCAGCGCCAGGCTGACCCAGGCACCGGCGCGCCGGGCGCGCGCACATTCGCGCTGCAGTGCCTGGTCGATCACTGCCCTGGTAAGCAAGCCGGTCAGCGGATCGTGGGTGTGATCTGCCACAACAGGTGAATCGGGCTTACCCTGGGACAACTTGTAGTAACCGGCAATCCAGGTGACAGCTACCATGCTCATCAGCAAAACCAACGCCCGCATCGAATAGCGAATGTGCTCGGGAAAGCTTTCATCCACCTGTATATTGCCGGTCATATGCTGGCTCAAAATAAACAATAGTATGGCCGACACAATGACGGCGACATTGCGGGTACCACGCTTGTCCAGCATAAGGCTCGCCACCAGGGGCAGCATGGGCGCAGCGAAGATTATCGAACCGCGATATCCGTGCGAGGTCCAGGCAATGATGGTGTAAACCAGTATTGCCACCGTCATAACCGCGATAGCAGCACTATCGGCGGACGCACCCCGCTCTACCAACCTGGCGATGTAATACAACAGGCCCGCGCAAACACCACCAATGATGGTGGCGATGGGATCGGCGGAACCCACTACCAGTACGCGCATGGCCAAACCAAACACCAATACAGCGGCCATTGCCAGGGCGGTGCTTTTTACCACGGTCGCACGATCGAGAGCTTGGCTGAAGGGCATGTTGCTGAATCCAGATTATTTGCCACATTCTAGCAAAGCTATAGCCAAGGGGATTCCATCTTTGGCAAAATGGTGCCATGAAACTATATAGCTACTGGCGGTCATCCGCCGCTTACCGGGTTCGCATCGCCCTCAATATAAAGGGGCTGGATTATCAGTACTGCCCGGTCAACCTGCTGGACAAGGCGCACCGACGCGACGACTACCTGGCCGTCAATGCGGCCGGCCTGGTGCCCACCCTGACCCTGGATGATGGGCGCACGCTCACCCAGTCCGCCGCCATTATCCAGTGGCTGGAAGCCGAGTATCCGCAGCCCGCCCTGCTGCCCGCTGATAATTTTGAACGTGCGCGCGTGCTGGCCATGGCCAATACCGTGGCCTGCGAAATACACCCACTCAACAATATGAGCGTGCTCCACCAGCTGGAAAGCCAGTTTGGAGCCGATGCCGAGCAAAAAAATGTCTGGATGCACACCTGGCTGGAGCGCGGTTTTTCCAGCCTGGAAACTGACCTTGGCAGCGGTCCATACTGCATTGGAGAAGCCGTGACCATGGCGGATCTATTCCTGGTACCCATGGTGTACAACGCCCTGCGCTTTCACTACGACCTGGCCACACGACAACCCAAAGTGCATGCGGTATGGCAGGCCTGCAACCAATTGAAAGCCTTTATTGACGCCCAGCCGGAGCAACAAGCCGATGCAATTACATAATTTATTGCGTAAAGCAGTCAAGATGGAGCCCAACGAGGTGCGGGCTACCCTGGTGTCCTTTGGCTTCGTGTTTGTGCTGATGGCCGCTTACTACATCTTGCGCCCGGTGCGCGATGCCATGGCATCAGACTGGACCGATGCGGAGGTAAGCTGGCTGTGGACTATCAACTTCTTTGTGTCTGCGATCGCCGTCTCGCTGTACGGGGGCGCCGTTACCAGCGTCAAGTTTCGCAACCTGGTGACATCTGTCTACGCCTTTTTCGCGCTGTCCTTCCTGGCCTTCTACCTGGCTGCCCAGGCGGTTGCCGACCGCGAATTAATCGACAAGTCCTTTTATGTATGGATCAGTGTATTCAGCCTGTTCCATGTGTCGGTGTTCTGGAGCTTCATGTCAGATTTATTCAGCAAGACACAGGCGCCGCGGCTATTTGGCTTTATCGGTGCGGGCGCCAGCACCGGCGCTTTGGTAGGCCCGTCAATCCCGGCCTTTTTTGCCGGCAGCATCGGCACCGACAACCTGATACTGGTGGCGACCCTGCTATTGCTGCTAACAATCCCGATTATCAGCGTCCTGCAAAACCTCAAAGCCAGTGACCTGCACAACGAAGACCTGCACGTGGGCAGCGGCGACCTGGAGTATATCGGTGGCAATCCGCTCTCCGGCTTCAGCGAATTTATCAAGAGTCCCTACCTGTTATCCATCGGTGTATTCATCCTGCTGTACACATCAATAGGGTCCTTCGTTTATTTTGAACTGAAAAACCTGCTGGCCGACTACGACCGGGCCACCCGCTCGCAGATCTGGGCCGCCATGGACCTGGCGGTGAACAGCCTGACCCTGGTTATTGCGGTGTTTGTCACCAGCCGGCTGGCTACGCGCTTTGGCCTCGCTTTTACGCTGGCTTCAGTTCCCGTGTTGATTACTGGCGGCATGCTGGTGGTGGTGGCGGTACCCTCGGTGGCCGTAGTGGTGGGCCTGCAAATTATCCGCCGGGCCGGCAACTACGCCATTACCCGCCCTGGCCGGGAAATGTTGTTTACCGCGGTGAGCCGGGAGACACGCTTCAAGGCCAAACCGGTAATCGACATCGTCGTCTATCGCGGCGGCGATATGCTCAACGCCTGGGCCTTTACCGGGCTCACCCAGGGGCTGGGACTGGGCATGGCGGCCGTGGCCGGTGTCGGCGCATTAATCGCCGCCCTGTGGGCCGTGGTCGGTGTTTACCTGGGCCGGTCGTTTGACAAGCAATCAGATAGTGTCTGACCAGCCGGTAATATGCCTGGCGGCCTGGTAGCCAAAGGTCATAGCCGGGCCCAGCGTTGAGCCGGGACCGGGATAGGTTGGCAGCACCGCCGCACTGCAATTGCCGATGGCGTAAAGACCGGGGATGGTACCGCCCTCTGCACGCACCACCTCGGCATTGACAGTAGTCACCATGCCGCCCTGGGTGCCAAAATCACCCGGGTCGACTTTCATCGCGTAGAACGGCCCCTGCTTGATCGGCCCCAACACCGGGTTGGGTTTTACCCGTGGATCACCGTAGTAGCGATCGTACAATGAATCACCGCGCTGCAAGTCCAGGTCTTTACCGGTAGCGGCGTAGCCATTGAACTTCTCGATGGTTTTCTCAAGACCCGCCACATCCACATTAATTTTTGCCGCCAGCTCAGCGATGGTTTCGCCCTTGGCAAAAAAGCCTTCCTTTTCATAGCTGGCTGGCAGGGCCCAGTCCGGGCGGAATTTGCTGTTGTACAGCGGTCCGACCATGTAGGTGGCGCGAAAGTGTGCATCAAAAATTTGCCAGGAAGGCACACAGGGGTACTCATCGCTGTGCTTCTTGAAAGTGTCCAGCTGGTAGGCCATGTAATTTTGCGATTCATTGGCAAAACGTTCACCGGCCGGGTTAACCACGATAGTACCCGGGTAGGATTTCTCCATAATACTCATACGCGGGGCGGGCTCTCCGGGCGCCATTATGGTGTTACACCACCAGGCGCCATCCATTTGCGCCAGTTTGGCACCCAGGCGGATGCCCTCGCGAATGGCATCGCCGGTATTGTCCGGGCTACCCCCACTCCACAGATGATTGGTAGGCTTGGGCAAGTATTGCTCGCGCATGTCCTGGTTGTGTTCAAAGCCGCCAGCCGCCAGTACCACCGCCTTGCGCGCCCGCACCCGCATCTCCTTGCCATCGCGTTCAACCACAGCGCCGATCACCCTGCCATCCTCGGTAATCAACGACTGCATGGAGGTATTCAGCCACAGGGGCATATTGCGGTCCTGCATGGATACCCGCAGGCGGGCAACACCGGCACAACCGGTGGTCAAGCGACGGGCGTACTTGTCGCCAAACAGGCGCCAGGGGATATCCAGCACATATTTTGTGACCAGGCCGACGGCGAATTTTATCCAACCGGGTAACTGCGCCATTAACAGCGCCGCTTCTACCTGGGTAAAAGGTATGCGACCACCCAAATGCATCATATGGTGACTGCGACGCAATTGGCGATATTCACTGCCCAGCGCATCGGCATTTATGGGTTCGGGCTCCATGGAGCGATGACCGGGCATGGCGCCCTCACACTCCTGGTAATAGTCTGGGTAATGCTCCAGGTTCACGTAGCGGACCTGGGTGCGCTCGTGCAGAAAGTCGATCATCTTCGGGCCAGCATCAAGATAGGTGTCGATCATCTCCTCGGGCACTTTATCCAGCGGCAGGCAAGCCATCAGGTAAGACCTGGCCGCCGCCGGGCTATCCATATCAGTAGCCGCGCGCGCGTAGCGATTATTGGGAATCCATACGCCGCCACCCGAGATTGCACTGGTGCCGCCCATCAGGTCGGATTTATCGATGACCAGTACATCCTCGACATCCATTTCATAGCAGCACAGGGCCGTGGTAAGGCCACCATTACCGGAGCCAATCACCAGTACATCTACGCTGTGATCCCACAAAGCTGTCGTCATGCTATTTTCCTTCTCGATAACGCCCGCTATAGTACTGTAAAGTGGGTCTGATTGGCCGTGTTTAAAGCCGCAGCGGTGGTCATAATCGAATCAGGTTTAATAATTTGGTCGCATAACCAAAAGGAAATGTTCATGAAAAACAAAATTGCCATAATCCTCCTGATCGCCTGGCTCGGCAGCGCGCCGATGGCCCTGTCCCACCTGGATTCCACCGCCTTCTACCAGTCTTACCGACAGTCGCTGCTTGCCCTGCTGGGTGCCAACTTCGGACCCATGGAGTCTATGCTCAAGGGCGAGATGCCCTGGAATGAAACGATGTTTATACACTGGTCGGAAGACCTCGCGCGTGTTGCCCAGCTGGATATCATGCGCGGCTTTCCCGCCGGCAGCGACACCGGACGCACCCGCGCCAAATCCACTATCTGGGATAACATCGATGATTTTGAGTCAAAAATTGCAGATTTGCGCCGCGAGACAACCCTGATGGCGGAAGTCGCCGCCAATGGCAATAAGCAGGCTTTTCTCAAGCAGTTCCAGATAACCGGTGGCACCTGTAAGGCCTGTCATGATGAGTATAAATCGAAGAAGTATTTGTAAGCCTCCCAGGGAAGTTTTGGCGCGGGCACCAGGTACATAGCCAGCGCCAGCAGCCCACCGCAGGCCAGCAAAAACAGCAGTGCACGCCAGGATGAAACTGGCGCCGCAATGCCGTTGGTACCGCCGTTGAACATGGGTCGCAGGATATCCTGACGTTTACCGAGCTGGTACCAGACAACTACTGCCAGGTGCAGGACGATCATCGCCAGCAGAGCCCAGAATATCCGTTCATGCCAGGCACCGAGGCGATCGGTCCACTGGGAATTGAGCAGGTGAAACAAGGGGCCATCGAAAAACAGCTCATCATTGTTAAACAGGCCGGTAAGAGCTTGTAGTAGCAACAGTACCAGCAGCAATACTACGGCCTGGCTGCTCGGGACAATTTCCGCGCCAGTAACTGAGTACCGTTGCGGGAGATCGTAAAAAGCTCCCGAAGCGCGAGTGGGTACTGCCCCAAAACCCCCACAGCAGGCGAAAACCCACTAATACCAGCACCGTATAGCCACTCCAGGTATGCACGCTTATCCATTCCAGTTCGTGGCTCAACCAGCTGACAAAGACTGCCAGCACCAGCAACCAGTGAAACAAATGCGTGGGCAGATCCCAGAGTGGGTGGACGATGATTACTGCCTAGAAACGACGGAACATCGAGATGTTAACCATCCAGACAGTGGTATCGTTATCGCTGTCTTCTTCTCCATAGGCAAGGCTGGTGTACGACAGGTCATTCACCCAGCGGTAGCTGGCGGTAGTTTTGGTGTAGGTGATACCCACTTCACCGCCTTCCTGCGACATGGCATCGCCATCCAGGTCACGATTTATGTAGGCGGCGCGTGGACGCAAAACGTTACCACCACCCAGGTCGATATCCACACCGGAGATACGGGCCAGGAAGTTGGATTCAACATTGCCGCCCCCAGCACCCACGTTGGCGAAACCGCTCCAGCCGGCTGCTTCGGGCATGGGTTCCAGGGCCAGGGCCGGTACGGCCAGACTGGACAATAACAACAGGGACAAGGCTTTATTCACGATTTAACACTCCAGGGAAATAGTGGGTCAATTCAGGGCGCGCAGTCTACCACTTTGATTTCGCGTGTGTTGCAGGCACTATTCACGTAAATTGTTATCCAAGTACTGACGAAACAGAAATTTACGGTCAAATAGAACAATGTTGGGAATGCGATTCGCAAAATTTATTCTCATACTTAACGGCGCCTTGATGTTGAGCAGTTGCCTGCACCTGCAACTGGGAGGAGGTATCGACTCGGCCACTGTCACGGTTACACCTTTGCGTGAACCCACACAAATTCTGCAGCAGGTGGCCAGCCCCTCACAGGAGACACTGCGGCAGGCCTTTCCCGATGGCGACTGGGAAGAATTTTCCGACCTGGTCAAATTGATATTGTTGGGCAATATCGCCCTCGATCAATCCCTGTTTACCGATACAGAGTTGTACCTGGTCACTGCCGCCGGCGGCCTTGATTACGACGCCGATACTGACCAGAACTTCGATGAAACAAGCACGGTAGTCGGTGGGCAATGGCACGCCATACTCACTGGCGAGCAACTGACCGGCAGCCAGGTTACCGTGCTCACTGAGATCATCTACAGATCCCTGCAGCTGGATTTGAAAGATATGAGTGATGCCCAGGTATTCGCCGCACTTGACAGTGCCGCCGAGCGCCTGGTGGCGGATCTGGATCAGTCAGGTGATGTCGATTACCTGGACGTGCTGCGCTGGAACAGGCAATACAGCGCCCCGACCTTGCTGGTTTCCATCGCAGCAGTGGATGCCCTGGCTGCGGCTGTACGCGATGCGGCCAGCGCCGCCACCCTGCGGGAACTGAGTCTGGAAATTCTTGGTGAACCCGCCCCGGTGGGCAGCCTGTTTGAAGTAAGCGGCCATGTAACTGTCAGCAGCAGTACCCGGGTAGACAGCGACGTCAATGACCCGCAGGCCAATTTCAGCAACAATGACAGCATAGCCAATGCCCAGGAAGTTATTAACCCGGTGGTGCTGGGCGGATACGTCAACGCACCGGGCAGCGGCAAAGCCGGCTCCAGCCAGTTGAGTGGCGACGCTGATGATTTCTTCCGGGCTGACCTGCTGGCCGGACAACTTATCACCCTGGTGATGGCAGATGATCCTGTTATTAATGACCTGGATTTATACCTGTACGACTCGCTGGGCAACCTGGTGGATGCATCCCTGGGCCTGTCGGAACTGGAACAACTGACCGTACCCACCGATGGCAGCTACGCGATTAATGTCAGAGCGGATAAGGGTGCCTCCAACTATCGTCTCGCGCTGGGTCTGGGCGAGTTGGCCAGTGTCGACCAATTGCGACTTAGCGATGACTTTGTGCCCGGCGAAATAATCGCCCGTTTTCAGCAACAAAAAGCCAGTGTAAATACACTGGCTAAGCGCGCCCGCCATACCGGCATGCGGGTGCGCGGCGGTTTGCATCGCGCCAACCTGCTGCTTATGCCTAAGAAGACAGGTACCACCAACACTCGCCAGGCACGCAAACTGCGCACTCTGCTGGCCCTGAAAAAGTTGCGTCGGGACAATGGGGTCAGCTCCGCCGATGTCAATTTTTACACCCGTGCCAGCGCGATTCCCAATGATGTCTACTACAACCAGCAGAGCTGGCACTACGAGATGATCAACCTGCCCTCTGCCTGGAATCACAGCCAGGGGGAGGCTACCGTGGTGGCAGTTATCGACACGGGCGTGTTGCTGGGCCACCCTGACCTGCAGGGCCAGTTACTGCCCGGTTACGATTTTATTTCCATGGATGACAACCCCGAAGATCCGGGCGATTCTTCCGGCCCGGCGCGCAGCAGCTTTCACGGCACCCATGTTGCCGGCACAATAGCCGCCGCATCCAATAACGTGCGCGGTGTCAGCGGTATCGCCTGGCAAGCCAGGATCATGCCGCTGCGGGTACTGGGCCCCGGTGGTGGCACCACCTACGACGTATTGCAGGCCGTGCGCTACGCGGCAGGGCTCAGCAACGACTCCGGCCAATTACCGCAACAGCGTGCCGATGTCATCAATTTGAGTCTCAGCGGCGGCGGTTTTAGCGCTACCTCCCAGGCGCTCTATTCGCAGGTAGCGGCGCTGGGTGTGCTGGTGGTGGCAGCGGCGGGCAACGATAGCAGTGGCAGCTTCGAATATCCCGCTTCTTACGCCGACGTGATCTCAGTCAGCGCAGTGAATATCAATCGCCAGCGCGCCAGCTATTCCAATTTCGGCACCCGCATTGACGTGGCTGCACCTGGTGGTGACGCGCTGACTCGCGATGTCAACGGTGACGGCATCGCCGATATGATACTCAGTACCTCCGGTGACGACAGTGTATTTCCCATCCGCACAACCTATGAATTACTGCAGGGCACATCCATGGCCGCCCCCCATGTGGCCGGTGTGCTGGCACTGATGAAAGCGATTGATCCACAGCTGGATAGTCGCTCGCTGGCCAATGTTCTACAGCAGGGCCTGATCACCGATGACCTGGGCAGCCCGGGTCGCGACAATATTTTTGGCCACGGCCTTATCAACGCCAACAAGGCAGTGCTGATTGCCCAGAGCCTGGCTTCAGGAGAGGACATCCAGGATGTTCCCTCTGTTTCCGTCAGTGTTTCCTCGCTTAACTTTGGCACGCTGGCCACCCGGCTGCCGCTGACCATCACCAATGGCGGCACCGGTCAGTTGCAAATAGACTCGATAAGCATGGCGGACAGTTGGCTCACTATTGAAGCCGTACAGGTAGATGACGCTGGTTTGGGAAGTTACTTTATTAAGCTGGACCGCAGCCAGTTATCCGTAGGCAGTCACAGCTCCAGCATTGTGATTAACAGCAATGCCGGCAGCACCACCATGCAGGTGATTTTGCAACAGCCCGATCCCAACCAGGAGCTTAGTGGCGACGCCGGCCTGCTCTACCTGCTGCTGGTAAACGCAGCAAGCGGTGAGGTAGAACAGGAAACCAGCGTGCTTGTTGAAGCGGGAGACTACGCGTACAGCTTTAGCGATGTACCGCAGGGGGACTACCAGATCTACGCCGGCAGCGACGCCGACAACGATTTCTTCATTTGCGATTCTGGTGAAGCCTGTGGCGCCTGGCCGGTTCTGGATGCGCGGGCGGCTGTCATACAGTTGCGACAGGACCTCAGCGATATGAATTTCTCTGTCACCTTCAATACGGGAATTATTTCCAGCCAGGCGACGCGCAATCAGCGCGACGGCCTGCGCCGCAGCGGTCACTAGTTTCAAGAGTCGAGTCGCACGACGCCAGCTACATTGTCATGCTGGTATTGCCAGGCGCTGTCGATCATTACCGCTCGATGGCGGGCGCCAGCCACGTTGGGGTCGCCGCTGGCATAACCCGCATCGCCTTCAAACAGGACGGCAATTAAACCGTCCGATTTGACGAAGACAGGAAATACCTGCTGTGGATCGCGGGCGGCAATCCCCACCAGTATATCTTCTGCTGACAAATAACCACGCATGGCTCGCAATGTCATGACGGTAGGAGGCAGCATGGGGAACTCACCGGCCTCGTGCTGGCGCACCGCCTCGGCGATATTGATCCACTGGTGATCGTGTATTTCACTGCCATCAATTTCCACAGCAGAATCATCGCTGGCCAGGGCCAGGAAAAACCAGGTGTAGAACCGTTTGGGCTCAGCCACCGGCGTGGTCCAGTGACTGACCTGCACCATTAAATCCGGATCTACTGCCAGGCCCGATTCCTCCTGGGCCTCACGCGCGGCGGCAATGCGCGCGGCGCGTTCTTCGCCATCCCCCGCTGCCGCCCAATCTTCCGCGTCCAGTGCGCCGCCGGGGAATACCCACAGGCCACCGGCGAACATCAGGGCACGATTGCGTTTAAGTAGCAGAACTTCGGGGCCGGCCTCACTGTCGCGAACCAGCACCACGGTTGCCGCGGTGCGCGGTTTAGCTGCCAGCGTTATCATCCGCTGTGCTATCAGCCACCATGGAGGGGCTGGGAGCAAACTGTGCGGCATAGTTGGGAACGTCAAAAGGAACCTGTATGCCGAGATTGGAACTGCGCTTCATCAGGGCGGACATGGACACACCAGAACCCTCAGATAAACTGCTGAAGGTTTCCTGACCTACCGAGATGGCAACCGTTTGCGCCACCATACCCAATGCATCCGCGTCGTTGCCGATCACGGCACCAACCACCATACCTATATCATGGGCCTGCTCGGGGACCAGTGAGATAATCGTGGCAACAGCAGCGGGCTGGGCAGCCGTCAGGTCGGCAACCGTCTGTGCCAACTGCGCGATATTTTCAGAGGCGGCCAGGGCGGCATAGGGGCTGAGTGCGACAGGAGTGACAACTACAGCAGCAACAGTTTTGGTTTGCTTGACGATGGGAGCGGCGGCAGCGTAATTGGCAGGCACCGGCGGCTCAGCAGACAGGGTGAGCTGTTGCTCTGGCTCAGCGTTGTTGCCCTGAAAATGAAAAATTCCAACTAGCAAACCGAATACAAGAACGGCGATGCCCACTGGTAGGTACTCCATAGCCCATGATTATTGGGCCGAAGCGTACCACAAAGCACCACAGTTGCCCATTAATGTAAGCACCGGAAACATAGCCATATAACACAACTATATTCCATAAATTCAAGGACTTAGGTGCTCCCGGGTCAACTTGAATACCACTGGCGACAAGAGTATCAACGCTATCAAGTTTGGAAACGCCATACAGGCGTTGAGTATATCGGCCATCACCCATACCAGGTTGAGATCACCCAATGTACCGAGAGCGATCGCGATCACCCACAGCAGCCGAAAAGGCAATACGCCGCGTTCACCGAACAGGAACACCACACAGCGCTCCCCGTAATAACTCCAGCCAATCATGGTGGTAAATGCGAACAGGCACAGACCGAAGGTAACAACCCACTGGCCACCCGGTATGCCCTGGGCAAACGCCATGCGGGTCAGGGCGGCGCCGGTCTCACCGCTGTCCGCTACCCCCATCATTACTATCGCCAGGCCAGTAACACTGCACACCACCAGGGTGTCAATAAACGTTCCCAGCATACCAATGGTGCCCTGCCGAACCGGGCTGTCGGTCTGCGCGGCGGCATGGGCAATGGCCGCACTGCCCAACCCGGCCTCGTTCGAAAACACGCCCCTGGCTACGCCCATGCGCAACGCCAACCACACCGAAGCGCCAGCAAAACCACCGCTGGCGGCCGCACCATTAAAAGCACTGTCCAGAATCAATCCAAATGCCGCTGGCAGTAACTCCAGGTTCATGCCTATCAAGGCCAACCCGGCAGCCAGGTATGCCAGCGCCATAACGGGCACGAGCACACTGGTCACGTGGGCGATACGAGTGATACCGCCAAGAATTACCGCTGCCACCAGCCCGGCCAATACCAGCCCGGTTGTCAACATCGGCACCTCGAAGGAAGCGTGCAATACATGTGCTACCGAATTCGATTGCACGGTGGCACCGATACCAAAGCCAGCCAGGCCGCCGAAAACTGCAAACAGGTAAGCCAGCCAGTGCCAGTGTGGCTTGAGCCCATTCTTGATGTAGTACATAGGCCCACCCTTGTAATGTCCTTCGCTGTCGTGTTCGCGGTAGTGCACGGCCAGCACCGCCTCAGCATACTTGGTCGCCATGCCAAACAAGGCCGCCATCCACATCCAGAACAGGGCACCGGGACCACCCAGCGCAATAGCGGTTGCCACGCCGGCGATATTACCCGTACCAATTGTGGCTGACAGAGCTGTCATCAACGCGCCAAAGGGAGAAATCTCGCCCTTGCCCTGCCCTTTCACCCCGCGTACCAACAGCGCAAACGCCGCGGGAATCTTGCGGATGGTCAAGAACCGCAACCCTAGTGTGAGGTATACGCCGGTGCCGAATATCAGGCACAACATCACCGGGCCCCAGACCCAGTCATTTATGGTGTGGATTATGTCAGCCATAAAAATTACTCCAGTTGTACCCAATCCAGGGGTATGCTGTCTTCAAATAATTCACTGATGCTAACCGCCACAATATCGTGCTCACGTCCTACTTCGCTGGCGAACAGGGACTCCTTGCTGCTGCGGGCAATAACCTTGGCGTGGGGATACTTGGTGCGAATCCACAGCGCCGTGCGCAGGTTTTCTTCCTCGTTGCCCGTACCCAGCACAACCACACAGTCCTCTGCGTCCAGCTTTACGGTTTGCTGCACCCGGTCCCACAATTCGGGATGAGATATATCGCCCTCAAACAACTCGCGTCGGTAGCTGCCGTCAAATTCCATCTGCTCATCGGCGATAAGCACCCGTTTGTGGGCATCGTTATCAATAATGACCACCGCATCAATTTCGTCCAGCGCCCATTCCTGCAATTCCTCGAGAATGGTTTGACCGAAACGACCAAACCCCGCCAGCACTACCGCATCCTTGGGTTTGGTTTCATGGAAATGGGTGATCAGGTGTTTGCGCACCAGGCCAGCTGCCGCCATATGATAGGAATTGAAGGTCTGGCACTGTTTAGCAACCCGGGTCGATGCCATGGCCCGCATAAACCGCAGGCGCGCACAGTGCACGATCAGGCGTCGGCCTATATCGGGCAGTTGTTCCAGGATAAGACTGGCGGCCTCATAACTGCGCAGGCTGTCATTACCCAACAGGAATACCCGCTGCGCCACGTGCAGCCGCAACTGTCGCAGAAAATAGTCATGGGTAATATCGCCAATCACCACCAGGGCATTGAAGCTCTCGGCAATCTCATCGGCGGCTGTCTGCTCGATTTGTTTACAGGCATAAACGACTTTGACCCGGGTGTTATGCGCACGCAAAACGCGCAGGTAACTGATTGCCAGCTCAGAGTTGCCCACCACCACCACGTGGTTGTTCATGCGCCGCAGCTGCCAACTCTGTGGCCGAAAAGCCCGTAGCAGCGCCTCGATCAAAGTCCAGGCCGCCAACGTGGGTGAGCCAAAATAACTCATCCACAACAGCACCCGCCCCCACATCGGCCCGCCCACAGGGGTACCGAGATCGACTCCACCGACCACGAACAGCGCCAGGCTGTAATAGGCCATAGTGAGAATATTACCGCCAGCTACTTCCGGGCGCTCGGTGACGCCAACACCAGCGGCAAAGCCGGCAATGGCACTGCAGAAAAAGAAGATTGCGCCCATCGAGCGCCAACTGGTTCCAGCGAGAAAAAAACTTTTCATAATGCCTGTGAGTACTCAGTCAATGAGGTTAAATTGCGCGGCCAGGGTTTCGATAATTTCAGCTTTGGGATTATCACTCAACTGCAGCTTCTGACCGGTAATTTTCTCCGCGATAGATTGGTAGGTCGCCGAGGTCTGCATCATGATCGCTTCTGGCAACGCGTTGTCCCTGGCCAGCGCCGGACGTTCCTCCATCCTGTCTTTGTTGGTGAGAATATCCGGATCCGGAAAATAATTAAGTAGCAGTTGCCGAAACTCTTCTTTGGAATTCTCTACAACTTTGCCGTCGCGATAGGCTGCGCCATCCCAGATGCGTGAAGAATCAGGCGTGCCCACCTCGTCCATGTATATGAGTTTTTTCTGACCACTGGCATCGGTGACATAGCCAAATTCAAACTTGGTGTCGACAAATATCTGGTCTATGGCGGCCAAGGCGTCACTGATAACGGTAAAGCCTTCAGTCAGCAGCTTTTCGTAAACGTCAATATCTCCGCTGTTGCGAAATTTGAACGCCGCGTAATTATCTTCTATATCACGGCGACTGACATTAACATCGTCAATCTCGGGCACGCCGGGAATACCAGTGAGGATTCCCTTGGTGGACGGTGTTATCAGCAGCTCCGGCAGCTGCTGGTCTTTGACCAGGTCGTCTGGCAATTGAATGCCACACAACTCGCGGTCACCCGTGGCATAGGCACGCCACATGGAACCGGTAATGTACTGCCTGGCAATGGCTTCGATCATCACCGGCTGCGCTTTTTGGACTATCCATACCAGCGGGTGCGGCACTTCCAGGATATGGCTGTCGGCCAGCCCCTGTTCCCTGAAGCGCTTGAACCAGTGATTTGAAATCGTGTTGAGTGCTGCACCCTTGCCGGGCACCCCACGCATACCACCTTCACCGTGCCAGATACACTCGTAGGCAGAAATACGGTCTGAGATGACCATGATCGCCAGCGGCGCATTCGCGGCCACATCGTAGCCGCGCTGTTCAATCAGCCGGGCGCTATCGGCAGCAGTCAACCAGTAGACCGAGCGGACCTTACCGCTGTGAACTGCTTGATCCGTGCGGATGGGTAAATCGTTATTTACCGCCAATACCTTGTCGGCAAGACTCATAATGGGGGTCCTGTATAGCTTTCAGTTGGAGAAGCTGCGATTCTAACAGTATGCCAAAAGTTTTCATTGTTATTCTTGTCGGCTTGCTGGCCGCCTGTGGCAGCGAACCGAACCGCCGCGAGCGCGCCCCTCTTCCCCACGACTCAACGATAGATTTTAGCGGTTCGTGGGAGATGGATTATAGCCGTAGCGACAATATTAACGAACGGCTGCAGATGATGTACCGGGAATGGCAGCGCGCTGCAGAAAGGCGCGCCAATATGAACAGCCGTGGCCGCGGAACCGGACCAGCCATTACCATTGACACCAACCCCAGGGCATTCAACGCACTGGTTGCAGCAGCGCGATTGACGGAGTTGATTACCGAGTCGCAGGTGCTGGAAATAGAGCAAAGCGATATTGATATAGAGATCAAGCGCGAGGGCAGTTTTGCACTGACTTGTGTGTTCAGCGAGGGCGAACCGCAAGTGGTACTGGATGAGCTGGGTCAGGAAATCTGCGGTTGGGATGTCAATGACCTGGTATTTCGCATTCGCCTGCCAGATGGCCTCAATATTCATCACCGGGTGACCATGTCCGCCGATGGCGAACGCCTGCGCGTTGCCACTACCGTCGATAGCCACAAAGCCGTACCCTTCAGCGTCAATCGCTTTTACTATCGCTTCAATGCCATGCCAGAGGATTACAGCTGTGAGTACACCCTCAGTAAGGGCAATGTGTGCCAACGAAAGAAGCCCTGAGCCATGCGTCACTTAATACCAACTCTCATTACAATCATGATTGCATCCCTGCTTTGCTGCCTGCCGGCCAGCGCTGTGGAACTGCTGGTCAACGAGGGTGAACCCGGTGACGACGATGCACTGGCAATAAGCCTGGTTGTGCTTGACCCGGGCATCGAGGCACATACCTCCCGGGACAGGCAACAGGGTATCTACCCGGAGATTCGCAATGCCGAGGCCAGCTATTTGCCATACGCCATGCGACGCACCCTGGTGGACAGCAATCACTGGGGCGCAGTACGGGTGTTGCCCGATGCTGAAACCAGCGCCGAGATTTTGGTGACTGGCCGCATTCTGCGTTCAGACGGCGTTGAAATTGCGCTGGCGCTAACGGCCCGTGACAGCCGGGGCCGCATCTGGTTTGACCGTGAGTTCCAGATAACAGCAACCGACGATGCTTACCAGGCTGCCAACCGCCGTCTGCGTCGGCCCTTCCAGGATCTCTATAACGAAGTCGCCAACCAATTGCTAAGCTTTCGCCAGCAACTTTCGCGGCAGGAACTGGATACCATTCGGCGCGTTGCCAGGCTGCGCTATGCCATCACCCTGGCGCCCAACGCGTTTGATAATTTCCTGGCCCTGGATGAACAGGGAGAGTACCGCATACGACGCCTGCCAGCGGAAGATGACCCGATGATGGCCAGGATCAATCGCATTCGAGAACAGGAGTATCTGTTCATTGATACCACTGATGAGCAGTATGCTGAGCTCTATACAGAAATGACGCCCGTGTACGACCTGTGGCGCCAGTTTCAGCGCGAGCAGATCGTCTATCGAACAGCCTACGAAGCGCGTCTGGCCAAACGGGAAAAACCCCAGAGTGGCAGCTACCAGGGTTTGAAACAGACCTACAACAACTACCGCTGGGCCAAGCTGCAAAGACAGGAAATGAAGCTGTTGGCAGAGGGCTTTGACAACGAAGTTGCGCCCACCAGCGTGGTGGTTGAGGGTACCGTGTTCAATCTTAGCGGCACACTGGATCAGCGCTATCGCGAGTGGCAGCGCATCCTGCGGGAGATATTCACGCTGGAAACCGGAACCTGATATAGTGCTTTATGTGAACTGGGTCACAGTTTTAACAGGCAGTGGCAAAAAACTGTAGCCGGAATGGCATATTTGAACACTATCCGACAACGGTGACATAAGAAAAATGAGCACCCGTTTTACAATTGCCGGCAGGATAAACCTTTTTCTTATCGTTCTGGCGCTGATTGCCGCACTGTGCATCAGCACATTTATGCTCTATCGCGAATACCAGTCGCGGTTGGCAGACGTGACCAACCGTGTGGCTGCGATGGCCCAACAGGGCGTGCAACAGCAGTTGGCCGTTTACTTTCGGGACCGGGAAGTGCTGGAGAAATTACTGGATCAGTTTCTGACCTTGCCGGGAGTCGAGTATGCGGCGCTGTACGACCAGAAGGGCAACCTGCTTGTCAGTCGCCTGGGCGGCAATCTGCTGAGCTTTCCCTCTACAGAACTCTACGAGTTACGCGAAGGCCGCGGACAGCTTGAACAGGTACTGCTTGCCTCCAGCGAAGATTTTCGAAAAGCCGATTACCTGGACCTGACCCTGCCTGTTTTTTCCCGTGTGAACCCGCTAAACGAAGATCTCGATCGCAAGAGCTACGGCGAAGTTCTGGCCTATGCACGCAATATCGGCAGCCAGCATGTAGCGGGCTACTACCATGTGGGCATCAGCCGCGAGGCCCTGCTGCAATCACTGATTCCATTCGCGATAGGAGTCGCTGCGATCAGCGCGACGGTCATACTACTGATATCGCTGCTCTCACTGGTCATTACCCGGCGTATCACCGCACCGCTGGCCAGCCTGGCACAGATGGCCGAAGATATTTCAGACGGCAAGCTGAACCGCAAGTTTCAAGCCCAGGGTTCCGGGGAAATTCGCCAGATATCGTCCATGCTCAACATAGTCATGGGTGAGCTCAACAAGTACAAATCCAAGATGGATACCGACCACCACCTGTTAAGCATGAAGGTGGATGAGCGCACCGCGCAGTTATCCAAACGCAACAAAGAGCTCAACCAGGCCGTCAAGCAGGTTACCCAGACCAAGAACCGACTGAAACAGATGGCCTACTACGACGACCTGACCTCACTGCCAAATCGTCAGCTCTTTACCGAACAGCTCGAATTGTTGTTACGCGTGGCCAAGCGCGAGAACCAGACCATTGCCCTGCTATTTCTGGACCTGGACAACTTCAAACGCATTAACGACTCCCTGGGCCACAGCGCGGGCGACATTTTGCTGAAAGAAGTGGCCACCAGGTTGTCGAGCTGCGTGCGTACCAGTGACCTGCTGGCCAAGTACGCGGAAAGCGATGCCAAAATTGATGTCTCCCGCCTGGGTGGTGATGAATTTACCGTGGTTCTCAACAACCTCGACTCACTGGAAACCGCATCCAAAATCGCCGAGCGCCTATTGGAAACGCTGCAGGCACCCATGTTCATCAACGATCATGAAGTGGTCATCACGCCCAGCATCGGCATCGCGGTATCGCCTCGCGATGCGGACAATGTAGAAGACTTGCTAAAGCTGGCAGATATCGCGATGTATCACGCCAAGTCGGAGGGGAGAAACAATTACCGTTTCTATACCAGCTCCATGCGGAGCACCGGTGTCGGTCGCCTCAAACTGGAATCAGAGTTACGCCGAGCCGTAGAGCGCAATGAACTGGTGCTTTATTACCAGCCGCAGGTCGACACCATGAGCGGTGAAATTATCGGTGCAGAGGCACTGGTGCGATGGAACCACCCGAAGCACGGTCTGGTACCACCGATGCGTTTCATTCCACTGGCTGAAGAAATGGGATTAATCGTCGAGCTGGGTGCATGGACGTTGCTTGAGGCCACCCAGCAGAGCAAGGCATTCATGGAACAGGGTCTGCTACTGCCAAAAGTTGCCGTCAACGTATCCAGCCTGCAGTTCAACCCCGCCTTTACCGATTTGGTGCAAAAAGTGTTGGAAGATTCCAAACTGGAGCCAAAATACCTGGAGCTGGAACTTACCGAAGGAGTCATCATGAGCAATGCCAAGGCCTCCATTGAGGCCTTGCACCACCTCAAAGAGCTGGGCGTAAGTATTTCTGTGGATGACTTCGGCACCGGCTATTCCTCGCTCAGCTACCTCAGCAAGTTTCCACTGGATGAACTCAAAATCGATCGCAGCTTTGTCATAGAGTTTGACAAGAGTGAGCGCAGCGCCAGCCTGGTGAGCGCCATCATCGCCATGGGTAAGAGCCTCAACCTGCGGCTGGTGGCAGAGGGGGTAGATACCGAGGAGCAATACCATTTTTTGCGCGGCAACGAGGTTGATATTATCCAGGGCTACCTGTTTAGCCAGGCTGTGCCGGCCGACGAATTTGGTTACCTGCTCAAGAACAATCCCTTCCCCGGCCAGATCAGCGAAATGCTCGACAAGCTAACTTCTTGCTAGTGCTTGCCACCACCGGCGGCATCACCCCATATTTCTTCCAACCGTTGATCGCGTCCACAGCGATAGCGATAGTATTTATAGCGCAGCGGGTTTTTCTGATAGTAGTCCTGATGCCCCTCTACCACCGGGAAAAATTTGCTGCGCGCTAACACCGGTGCTACGACTACCTGCTCCGGAAATTGTTTGGCCACCCGTTGGCTGGACACCTCGGCCAGGGCTCTCTCTTTACTCGTTTCAACAAATATTGCTGGTCGATAGCTCTCGCCACGATCACAAAACTGGCCACCGCCATCGAAGGGGTCAACATTGACCCAGTACAAATCCAGCAGGTCCTGGTAACTGATTACCTTTGCATCGTAGCTCACTAGTACTGCTTCGTAGTGACCGGTATGGGCACCATTATAGGTGGGGTTTTCGTGACTGCCGCCAGAGAACCCCGATACCACCTCGCTGACGCCTTCGACATCCTGGTAGGCAGACTCCATGCACCAGAAACATCCCCCGGCAAACACCGCGCTGTCTGCACGGGCGGGTAGAGACGATAGAGAAAACAGCAGTAGTGATATTGAAAAAATGATGCGCCGCATTGAATTACTCCTGAGTTTATTTACGGTAACAAGCGAAACCGGGCCAGCGCATGATAGTGCTCGCGCATCTCCTGCGCCAGTCCCTGGTGCTCGGCAGCGAGGCGCACTTCCCTCTCGACGAAAGGCGCGAAGCCGGTGGATTGCTCTACGTTGCCGTACCAGTGGTGCGCCCACACACCATCGCTATCACGTCGGCCCGCGGGCCAGGTGAGCATGACTTTTTCCAGGTAGGGAATTTCCAGTTGCGCACACAACTGTACCAGCACTGAACCCGGGTTACGCAATACATCATTGGAGTCAATCACCAGCGGTCGCCTACCGGTCAGTTCGGTAATTTCATCGAACAGGGCGCGCTGACGCACAATGCCAATAGCGTCCTCTGACACGGAGGGCATTTTCTGCAGGTAGGAGGCAATGACTTCGGCGGGATCGCGAATCAGGAAGCAGTGGCGCATGCCGGCACACCACTGCATGTCCATACCGGTCGGCATATGGTGGGTCATGTGTTTTTGATAGTGGTATTCTGCGGCGACAGCGTCGACCGCCAACTGCCTGATAACCACTTCGCGCCGATCACTCTGGGCTGACAAAATCTCTTCACGGCAGGGATGCTGCAGGCCACTCTCACGCAGGTAACAGGCATAAAAGGGTTCATCGACAACTGTGCAATCGGCGCGGTTCTCCCAGCTGCGCATCATCGCTGTGGAGATATTACGTGGTCCGGACCACATGGCGATCCGAATAGTCACTGCGCGTGCTTACACTCGTCCTCAATCATCTGCACATACAGCTCCTGCAATCGGTCGGTCATGGCGCCGCGCTTACCTTCGCCTATCGTGCGCCCGTCGATATCCACCACCGGCGTGAGGCCGGCAAAGGTGCCGGTCGCAAAGGCTTCCTCTGCCCCGTAGGCCTGCATCAGTGAAAAGTTTTTCTCGTAGACCGGGATGTCATTGGCTTTACACAGATTAACAACATTGCGGCGGGTGATGCCATCCAGGCAGTAGTCACCGCTGGAGGTCCATACCTCCCCCTCCCTGACAATAAAGAAATGGGTGGAGTTACAGGTTGCCACGAAACCATGCGGGTCCAGCATCAAGGCCTCGTCGTAACCCGCCTTGTTGCCCTGGATACAGGCAAAAATGCAGTTAAGCTTGGAATGGCTATTGATGCGTGGGTCTTGCACATCCGGGTAACCGCGTCGCACATGTACCGTGTAGAGACGAATACCCCGATCATTCAGCTCGGGATCAGGGGTCTTGTATTCCGGGATGATGACAATGGTAGGGCCACCGATGGTAACCGCTGGATCCTGGTATGGGGTCGCCTTCACGCCGCGACTGACCATGAGGCGAATGTGCACCTCGTCCTGCATATCGTTAGCGGCCATGGTCTCGTACAAACGATCTTTGAGATCCTGTTGCGAGAGATCCATGTCTAAATCCAGCGCCTTGGCGCCCTCCCACAGACGCTTCATGTGCCGGTCCAGAAACGGAATGACACCGTGATGCAAACGCAGTCCTTCCCAGATTCCATCACCGAGAATAAAGCCGCTGTCGAACACCGACACGACGGCTTTATCGCGCGGAAACAACTCGCCGTTGATATTGATTAGAATAGCGTCGTTACGGGCATCCTGTTTAAAGGTGTGCGTGCTGTTGTTGGCCATACGTTAATCCTTGCCTAACTGGTCCGCCGCATAGGTATAGACGACATCGGTACTGGAGTTCAGCGCCGTTTCCGCTGAATCCTGGATAACACTGATAATAAAGCCCACCGCCACCACTTGCATGGCAATATCCAGAGAAATGCCAAACAGCGAACAGGCCAGCGGTATCAACAATAAACTGCCCGATGGCACGCCACTGGCACCACAGGCAGCCAGCGCGGCTATCACGCACAGCACCAGCGCCGTAACCATATCCATTTCGATACCCAGGGTATTAGCGGCAGCCAGCGTCAGTACCGTGATGGTAATGGCGGCGCCAGCCATATTGACTGTTGCTCCCACCGGTATAGTCACCGAATAGAGCTCTTCACTGATACCCAGTTTTTTAGCCAGGGCCAGGTTGACGGGAATATTGGCCGCCGAACTACGGGTAAAGAAGGCGGTAATTCCCGACCCTTCAAGGCACTGGAAAATTATTGGATAGGGATTGCGGCGCGTGAACAGGTAGAGCACCAGCGGGTTGATAAGCAACGCGACAATCAGCATCGCGCTTACCAGCAGTACCGCCAGGCTGGCGTAACCGGCCAGGGCCGAAAGTCCAATGGTGGCCACGGTAAAGCAGACCAGTCCAAAAATACCAATCGGCGCCAGGCGGATGATGTAGCGCACAATATCTGCCACGCCATTGGCGAAGGTCTGCAAATGCTGTTTAAAAGTATCCGAGGCACTGCGGAAACTGACACCCAGTAATATAGCCCAGGTCAGGCAGCCCAAAAAGTTGCCCGTTAGCAGGGCATTGATCGGGTTGTCGATCAGCTTGAACAACACATCAACCAGTACGCCAGTCACGGCCACCGGCGGACTGCCCTGGGCCACGTTACTGAGCGCAATGGTCTGCGGGAATGCCAGGCTCATTAGCAACGCCACCAGCGCCGCACTGACTGTACCTACCAGGTAGAGCAACAGGGTCACCAGGGTCTTGCGACCGTCGCGGCCGGACTCGTGGCGATTGGCGATAGCCGACATCACCAACATCATCACCAGCAGCGGCGCCACCGCCTTGAGCATGCCGACAAACAACTGTCCCAACAGGCCCAATTGTTCGGCGGTTGCCGGCATGACGACACCAACCAAGGCGCCCAGTGCGACACCGATCAGAATTTGCGGTACTAATCCCAGTTTCATGGCGTTGTCCTGCTGTTAACCGAAGTGGTAGAACACGGCCTTGTTGCCGTCAGGATCTTTGAAGTAACCACCGTAAAACATATCTTCTATGCGCTGCCCGGGAGGGCCGTCACAGGTAGCACCCAGCGTCAGCGCCTTGGCGTGTAGCTTGTCTACCATTTCCTTGGAGCCGGGGCTGAAGGCAATCATATTGCCGTTGCCGGGGTTTGGATCTCCCTCATTGTAAGGTATGCACACACCCAGCATGGGCTTATCCATGCTGCTGCCAATAAAAGCAATACGCTCCATGTCCATCAATACGCTGGCACCAAGATCAGCCAGCAATTCCGTGTAAAAGGCCTTGGCCTTCTCCATATCGTTAACACCAATAGTTACATATCCAATCATCACTCTATCCTCGTTTGAAAAATCTGGCATCAGCCTGCCAGAGAAAAGCATTTCAGGCAATGCCAATGAACGTGGCATACTCTATGCCAGTTACAAGTCACACCAATAATAATGATTCGGAGAGCTCACCATGAATAAAATTTTACGCGGCGTGGTCGCACTACCTGCAATCCTGTTTATTCTCATCGGCCTGCAATGGCTGGGAGACCCCGCTGCTGCCGCCAACGGCCTGGGTATGATCCTGATGGACGGCATGGGCAGAAGCTCCCAGATGGGTGATGTGGGCTCCTTCTTCCTCATGGGTGGCGTCATAGCCACCTTGGGCGTCATTACCCTGCGCAGGGAGTGGTTTTACGCGTTTGCCTTGCTGGTTGGGGGAGCCGCTGTATTTCGCATCGTGGCCTGGCTGGCCCACGACGCACCCTTTGCCACGGTCTCGATCATTGTCGAAGTGGTGATTACCGCGCTTATGCTATTTGCCGCCTCACGCATCAAGACCTGATCAGTCCAGCGGTTCTCCCTGCAGCCACTTGCCACCGGCCGACACTGTTTCAATATTGAGCTGGCCGGCCAGTCCGGCCGCGCGGTGCTGACCGATCTCCTGCATTTTGGGTGACATCATCATATCCAGCATAGCCTGCCGCGACGGGTACTGGGCGATTGCGACCTCGTCCCAGAGGTCCTCAACTTCTCCGAGCATTAATCGCTCAACATCGGCAACGAACATGCCACCACCACCAAACTCTTGTAGCAGCTCGAATACCGCTGCGGCATACAGGTCGTAGGCTTCCCTACCGCTGAGATCCGTTTCACGGCCGTCCTCATATTCTGCCTTGTCCTTGAAACGCAGCAGGTTGACCATGAAAATTGGCCCGTCCTTGCCGGGCTGCATAAAGCCCTCTATCTGTTCCTTGTTGGGTAGTACGCTGTTTTCCACTTTCATATTGCTATTCTCCCGCACTCAGCAGTATTTCACAGCCGGTGCCTGCCAATAAAGTATTTACACGTTCACGATCGCTATCAGACAACGCCCGGTATTCCTCGTTAATCCATTGCAGACACTTGGCCTGGTAGGGGAAAGTTTTCTGCGTCCACTGGCAACCATCTATCTCTGCTTCCCAGGTCTCGTCGCCCCGCATCACCGCCTTGACGTTGGCCAACAGTGCGGGCACATAGACACGACCCACTTCTGTGAGTAATTGCTTGAGGCTGTCAGGCAGGTTTTCCAAACTGCTCCAGTGGGCCTCTTCCGGTTGCAAACCGGTTTGATCTTCCATCTGGTCCACCCAGGCTACCGTGCGCGGCGACACCTCGTGGGCGATGGCACGGGAGGTAGGATCGAAACCCACCAACTGGGTCAGCTGGCCGTAGATGGCAAAATCACCCGCGCCAGGCCTGTTGCCCAGCAGGAATGGCAGGTTCTCAAAGTGATTTTCCAGCAGCGCCAGGAAGCGACGGTAGCTGGCATCGATAATCGGCGCCGTGATGTCATTTGAACCCACCACCCACAAGCGCTCAATCTGGCGCGAGCTAAAGTGCTGCTTGAACTGCTGCCACGCCTCATTGGGGATGGTCAACTGCATTCCTACCGGTAACAAAGTGCCGGCATTGTCCGCATCCGCATCAAAGTGCCAGCGATAGTGAAACATATACTTGGTACACCACTCATCGCCGAAGTCTTCCAGCAGGTAGTCGATAAATGCCAGGGCGGGATCGACGGGAATAACACTGCGACCGGCAACTTCGCCCTCCAGGCGTCGAATGATAGGGGTTGAATCTGTCGTGGCTACCAGGGCACCACCTTCATCTGGGAACAGGAAGGTTGGCAAAAGTCCCGGCCTGGGTTTTTCCAGGCCCATGGATTCCAACACCTGGCCAGGATCGCCCCAGGTAATGCTGTAGGGGATGCGTCGATAGCGTAATAATGCGACCATCTTGCGGGTATAGGGCGAAGCGGTTCCACCAATCAGTTTTAAGGGCTGAGGTATGGTCATTTGCGCTCTCCTTTGGCATTATTAGCATCTATTGACAGTAATTATGCCACTAATTAGAAAACTAATGAAACCACTATTTATGAAAAAGCTGCATGTCATTGTAATCTCCCTGGTGGTCATCGGCGCTATCGTTTATGCACAGCGGGGCTCGATCGCGCAACGTATCATGGCCAAGGGTATCGAAGCAGCCATGTCTACCGACACCCTGGCTGAGCTGGGTGAGGGACTGCACGTGGCCCTGTGTGGTGCTGGCGGCCCACTGCCCGACAAGAAACGCTCCGGTGCCTGTGTGGCGGTGGTAGCGGGCGGGAAAATTTTCGTGGTGGATGCGGGCACCAATGGTGCGCGCAACCTCAATGCCATGCGCTACCCCATTGGCAAGGTCGAACGGGTGTTTCTCACTCATTTTCACTCTGATCATATTGACGGCCTGGGTGAAATGGCGACCCTGCGCTGGGTGTCAGCAGGCCACACCGACAAACTGATCGTGGTTGGCCCCACAGGCGTCAAGCGGGTTACCAATGGCTTCAATGACTCTTACAGCCAGGACTCGGTCTATCGGCACGACCACCACGGTGACACGGTAGCGCCCCTGTCAGGCCATGGCATGATTGCCCAGGCTCATCCCCTGCCCGCCGCTGGCGAGATCATCACCGTATACGAGCAGGATGGCTTGCGCGTGCAAATGCTGGCGGTAGATCACCAGCCAGTCAGCCCAGCAGTGGCTTATCTATTCAACTACCAGGGCCGCAGTTTGCTGGTGTCCGGTGATACCGCCAAGTCAGCCAACCTTGAGCAGTTTGCCAAGGGCGTGGATTTGCTGATTCACGAAGCGCTGGCGCCCAACCTGGTGAACATCATGAACGCGGCAGCCGAGAAAACGGGTAACGCGGTGATGGCGAAAATCACCTTCGACATTCTCGACTACCATGCCAGCCCGGTGGAAGCGGCAGAAATAGCTCGCGATGCCGGTGCCGGTCATTTGCTGTACTACCACATCGTGCCGCCGTTGATACTGCCGGGTATGGAAGCGGCCTGGCTGGAGGGTGTGGATGAAGTATTCAGTGACTATACTGTAGGTGAGGACGGCACCGCTTTTACCCTGCCGCCCGGCTCAAAAAATATCATTCAAACACGCACTGGCATGTAAGCTCCAATGACTAAAGCAACTACCGACAAAAAACCCGACGGACGTGTGCAGCGCAGCGAGCGCAGTCGCCAGGCGATTATTGAGGCCATGCTGGACCTGGTGCAGCAAGGCAACCTGGTACCGACCGCACAGCAAGTGGCGGAACACGCTGGAGTTGGCATACGCACGGTTTTCAGGCACTTCAATGATATGGAAGGCCTTTTTCAAACCATGGACGCGGCCACTATAGAGGCTTACCGGGATCTATTTAACGGTGGCGACAGGGAAGGCAGCCTGAGTGACAGGATTCAACACGCCGTCGAAACACACGCTGACGCCTATGAGCAGGTAGGCCCGATAATGCTTTCTACCCGCGCACAGATGTGGCGCTTTGAGATTTTGCGTGAGAACTATGCCCGCAGCCAGAGAGAACTGCGCAAGGACCTGCAACATTGGTTGCCGGAGATGCGCAAATTACCGCCCCTGGAACAAGAGTTGGTTGAAGCCACCGCTTCGTTTGAGTACTGGAATCGTCTGCGCGAGCAACAGGGCCTGAGCAAGAAAAAGGCCATGACGGCAGTGACCATGCAACTCACCAGGCTCTTTAACCAGGGGTAATCCTTTCGATGTACCGTGGTCAATATGAGCTTTACGGGGTAGAGCTAAGTTTCTTTACCCGCAAGCTGGAAGCCCAGCTGCGCTTCCAACAAATTCCCTGGCGTTACCGTTTTCGCAATGATGAACGGGACAAGGAAGTGGGCGCCCGCGCCGGCACACACTTTATCCCGGTGCTGATCACGCCCGATGGCTGGATGATTGCCGATACCATCGCGCTGGGGCCGTTGCTGAATGATCGTTTCAACAAGGCACCGGTAATTCCCACCACGCCAGCACAGCGCGCTGCCTGTTTCGTGCTGGAAGATATCTTTAACCACTGGTTGGGTCGCGTTTGTGTGCACACCCGCTGGTGCTATCCGGACAACGTTAACTGGGTAGGGCCTCGCTTCGGTGCCAACGTCATGCTGGATCGCTCTATAGACGAACCCTTTAGCGACCAGGAACTGGAACAGCTCACACCGATCGGAGACTTTATGTACCAGGGCTTTGGCAAAAGTGTCTGTGAGTATACCGGCGTGGGACCCGACCAGGCCAAGGCGGTTAAAGCCGATTTCCTGCAGTTAATGAGCGTGCTTGCCCAACACTTAAAGCAGCACGACTTTCTGCTGGGCGGGCGACCCTGCCTGGCCGACTTCGCCCTGGCCGGTGCCAGCAAGGCTCACTTTGTGTGCGACCCGGTGCCGCTGGCATGGCTGGGTGAATACCGGCCCATGCTGGAAGCCTATACGCAGCGAGTGTTTAGTGCCGATACGGATGTATGCCAGTGGATGGAAGACGATGCACTTCCCGCCAGCCTGTCGCAGATTCTCGATTACGCGGACAACACCTACGCCAACTACAGCCGGGAAAACAGTGCCGCCGTAGCCCAGGGAGAGAAGTATTTTGAGTACGACTTTGGTTACGGCAACACCCGCGCGCGCACCCAGAAACGCCTCAACAAGGCACGCCTGCATGTACAGGACGAGCTCAACAGGATAGACGCTGCCAGGCCGGGACTGGTGCGCAGCGCGCTGGGGCAGCTCACGCTACTAGACTATTACCTGACTGACTGAACTCCAGCGCCTGCTGTATATCGGCCTGTATATCGGGCAGCGACTCCAGTCCCACAGAAAGACGTACCAGCCCTTCCGAAATACCGTGCCGGGCCCGCTCATCTTTGGTGTAAGTGGAGTGAGTCATACTGGCCGGGTGCTGACAAAGAGTCTCTGCATCACCCAGGCTGACGGCGCGACGAATCATCTGCAGGCTGTTCATAAAGCGCCGCCCCGCTTCCAGCCCGCCATTGAGTTCAAAGGCCACCATGCCGCCGGGACGCGCCATCTGTCGACTGGCAAGCTCATAGTATTTGCTGCTCTTTAGTCCGGGATAAAATACTTCGCTTACCGCCGGGTGATCCTGCAAAGCCTGGGCCACACCCAATGCATTGTCACAGTGCCGTTCCATACGCAGCTCCAGCGTTTTCAAGCCGCGCATAATCAGGAAGGCATTCATGGGCGCGATCACCGAGCCGGTCATATCCTTGAGACCGAACAAGCGGATATTCTGCATCATTTCTGCGCGACCGATAATGGCGCCGGCAATCAGGTCGCCGTGTCCACCCAGATACTTGGTGGCCGAGTGCACTACCAGGTCGGCGCCCAGCTCCAGCGGGCGCTGCAGCGCCGGCGTGCAATAGGTGCTGTCGACCATTACCACGATACTATTGTTGTACTTATGTACGACAGCGGAAACCGCTTCGATATCGATTACCCGCAGGTTGGGATTTACCGGCGTTTCAAAATAAACCACCCGGGTTTTTTCGGTCAGCGCCGCTGCCAACAAAGCGAGATCTGTGCAGTCGACGAAACGCACATCGATACCAAACTTGACCAGGCCGTGCTGAAAGTAGGCAAAGGTACAGCCGTACAGGGTTTTGTCGACAATCAACTCATCACCGGGTGCCAGCAGTGTCCACAGGGACGAGGTAATGGCCCCCATGCCCGAGGCGGTGGCCAGAGCCGCTTCGCCCCCTTCCAGGTCAGCCAGTCGCTCTTCCAGTAGCGACTGGGTAGGGTTGGAGATGCGGCTATAAATATGCCCAGCCTCTTCACCGGCGAAACGGGCTGCACCCTGTTCTACCGTGTCAAAGGCATAAGTCGAGGTCATGTGGATAGCTGGCGTCAACGAACCGCCATGCTCCAGCGGGTCATAGCCGGAGTGAATGGCGCGTGTGGCAAAGCCCTGTTTCTTGTCGGCAGGCATAAGGCGTATTCCGCAGTGGTTATTTATACTTATGCTACGCCCCAGGTCAGGCTATAATTCACCGAATTTTTCGTAGTTATCTATTTTTATTGGCATTTTATGCCAATTTACTATGTATGGTGAAACATTATGCCAAAGCCAAACCTGGATAGAATTGACCGAAAAATCATCGCCGAACTACAGCACAATGGCAATCTCAGTAACCTGCAACTGTCGGAGCGGGTGGGTTTGTCGCCCTCCCCCTGCCTGCGCCGGGTCAAACAGCTGGAAGAGAGTGGCGTGATCACCCGCAAGGTGACGCTGATGGACCAGGAACTGCTGGGCCTGTCGCTGACGGTTTACATACAGGTTAGCCTGGGCAACCAGGTGCCGGGCATGCTGGAGCACTTTGAAGAAGTTGTGGTGACCTACCCGGAAGTGCTGGAGTGCAGCCTGGTCACCGGCAGCGACGCGGACTACCTGCTCAAAGCGGTAATGCCCGATATGTCACACTACGAAAAATTTCTGTTGCGCGAACTCAACCAGATCGATGGTGTCAGTCACATCCGCACCAGTTTCGCCCTGCGCCGGGTAGTCAATCGCACCGAGCTGCCGCTGGGTCATATCAGCTAGGGTGCCCTAGGTCTGCAGCGACTTGCGCGCATTCTGCTTGAATTTTTCCTGGGCCGCTTCATCTTCGAGTAGATTTCCGACCACAAAAGGTACTTCAACACCCTTGCGCAAGCCGGGCTTTTCTTTCATCACGCCCAGCCAGCGATCCAGGTTCTCCAGGCCATCACGGGAAACACCCGACCACTTGTAGGTACGCACCCAGCACCAGTTGGCGATATCGGCGATAGAGTAGTCGTCGGCCAGCCACTCACTCTCGCCCAGTCGCTTGTCCAGCACCTCGAACAGGCGACGACACTCATTCTGGTAGCGATCAATCGCCGGTTGGATTTTTTCCGGGAAATAGCGAAAAAACACATTGGCCTGGCCCATCATCGGACCGACGCCACCCATTTGAAACATTAACCACTGCATTACCCGCGCCCGACCCTTGTCATCCGTGGGCAGCAATTTACCGGCCTTTTCCGCCAGGTAAATCATGATGGCACCGGATTCGAAGATCGACAGATTGTCGTTTGCCCTGTCAATGATGGCCGGGATACGCCCGTTGGGGCTTATCGCCCTGAACTCATCGGTGTGTTGGTCGCCGGAACTGATATCGATAGTAAATACTTCATAGGGCATGCCCAGCTCTTCCAGGGTGCAGGATACCTTGTGCCCGTTAGGCGTTGGCGCGGTATACAACTCAATCATTTTTTTCTCCTTATCCGGGTATTTCAATTGGGCCAGTATATGTATTCGTCACCCTGCTCAAAACGCAGCGCCAGGCTTTTATCAATTGCTACCGGCATTTCAACGGTATAGGGATACAGCGGCGCACGGGCAGAGGCCTGGTGGGCATCCAACAATGCCATCAGTTCGGTGTGCTTGTCGCTGCGCGTTTCAGCCAGGTTGTTTTGCTCGGTGGGGTCTTCAGCGAGATTGTACAACCAACTCCTGGCAGGTCGCTTTGACACCTGCAGTTTCCAGTCACCATGTCTGACCACTCGATAGTAGCCGCTCTGCCAGAAAAGCGTCTCGCGCGTCAGGGCTTTCTCACCGCTTGCCGAGGGTAATAAATTGACCCCATCGATAACGACTCCATCCGGCAGGGCTGCTCCCGCCGCCGCTGCAAGTGTCGGCATCATGTCGATATGGGCAACTGGTGTGTCCACCTGCGTGCCAGCGGCAATCCTGGCCGGCCAGCTAATAAACATCGGGGTACGTATGCCGCCCTCAAACATGGTCAGCTTCCAACCGCGATACGGGGCGTTGACCTCAGGCAGGCCAATATATCCCGCCCCACCGTTATCACTGGAAAACATCACGATGGTGTTATCGGCCAGGCCTTCTTCTTCGAGGGTCGCCATGATGCGGCCGACACTGCGATCCAGCGCTCGAATCATGGCCGCATAGACACGCAGGCGATGGGGCTTGATGTCACCCACCGCTTCGTAATCCTTGCGCGTAGCCTGTAGCGGTGTATGCGTTCCCCAATGGGCCAGGTACAGAAAGAACGGACGGTTCTTGTTGGCTTTGATGACATTGATCGATTCATCGGTCCAGTAATCGGTCAGGTAGCCGCCCGGCTCGAAACGCGTATCGCCACCATTATTGAAAGAATTGGCGTAAACCATGCGCGCCCACAAAAACTTGTCGATGGGGTCGAAGTCCAGTTTGGCATTCACCACATTCGGATCATCTTCCGGCAGGTACAAGCCACTGGCCATGAGCAAGCTATCATCAAAACCCTGGTCGTTAGGCGTCAGGCCCGGGCTTCTGCCCAGGTGCCACTTGCCGATATGCGCGGTGTAATAGCCCGCGCTTTTGAGTACTTCGGCAATAGTGATTTCGCTGGAGGGCAAGCCCTGTTCTTCATAGGGCACAGCGGCAGCAGCTGCAGCTTCGTTAAATACCCCAGGCGGCAAACCGTTGTCCATACTACTGGCCACCATGGCAACCATTGGTCCCATCCCCGACGGTGTCGGAGTGAATTCAAAGCCAGTACGGGCCGGATAACGGCCGGTCAAAATCATCGCCCGCGAAGGTGCACAGGTGGCGTTACCGGCATAGGCCTGGCTGAACACAGCCCCCTGGGCCGCCAGCTGATCGATATGTGGCGTGGTCACTCTCCCTCCGGCAACACCGCCACCAAAAGTGGAAATATCGTTAATGCCCAGGTCATCGGCCAGGATCAGAATAATATTAGGGGGCCGATCGGCTGCGCTGACGGAGGCTTGCTGCGGCCCCTGTTGCCAGGGTACAGGCCGGTTCGGCGCTATTACCATTTCCCGTTCGGATCGATACTTGACCAGCGCCAATAGCAGGTCCACACGCTTGAACCACGCTGCTGCTCCGGCGAGGACAGCAAGACCTAAAAGTATTGCGAAGAATTTTTTCATTTGGCGCGACATTATTATATTGGCATTAAGAGTGCTATTTTATTTTTCGCAAATCAAGCATAAAATCAGCTGTCATTCAGAGGATATATTGATGAAACAGTTGTTTAGATGGACCGGTTACGGATTGATTGCGCTCTGCGCCCTGGTATTGATCAGGACACTGCTGTTCACTGCCGACGTTGATGCCATAGTAGAGCGGGTATCGGTGCCGGTGGATGAAGCCACCGTCACCGCACATATGGTCGAAGCCATACGGTTCAAGACCATTTCCACCGGCGACCCCCAGACGCAGCAATACCAGGAGTTCACCGCCTTCGTAGACTGGGCGAAGGCCACCTACCCCGAGGTGGGCAGCGCGCTCACACTCGAGATGATTGCCGACTACACCATGCTGTACAAATGGCAGGGTAGCAATGCTGCGCTCAAGCCAATCCTGCTGACGGCCCACTATGATGTGGTTCCCGTTGTACCGGGGTCAGAAGAAGACTGGAGCTACCCACCCTTCCAGGGCGTGGTCGCCGATGGTTACCTGTGGGGTCGCGGCGCCATGGATGACAAGAGCGGCGTCATCGTTATGCTGGAAGCGGCGACGCTGTTGGCAAAAGAGGGTTTCGCCCCCGCCCGCACTATTTACCTGAGTTTTGGTCACGACGAGGAACTGGGCGGCTTCGTTGGTGCCCAGGGCGTGATGGAACACCTGCAGGCACAGGGCGTACAGTTAGCCTGGTCCATTGATGAAGGCTCTTTCATTATTCGCGACATCGTGCCGGGAATTGACAGACCGGTCGCCAGTATCAATGTCGCGGAAAAAGGCAGTGTAACCCTGGACCTGATCGCCCATGGCCCGGGCGGACACTCCTCCATGCCGGCCCCAGAAGTCGCCATCGACATACTGGCCCAGGCCCTGGTCAATTTGCGCAAGCACCCGGTTCCCGGCGGCCTCGATGGGGTCAGCGCCGAGATGATGGAGGGTATCGCCCGCCATGGCTCGTTTGGCTTTCGCATGCTGTTTGCCAATCAATGGCTATTTGGGTGGCTTATCGAGAAAGAGCTGGCCAACTCCGGCGCCATGAACGCCATGATACGCACCACCACGGCGCCGACCATTCTAAAGGCGGGCATCAAGTCCAATGTTCTACCACCCACAGCTACCGCCGTGGTAAATTTTCGGCTGCACCCGCGTGATACACCTGAAAGCGTCAGGGCCCACACCATTGCCGCGATCGATGACGAGCGCGTTGAAGTAGTGATCCGCGGCGACCTGGACAGACTCGCCTCCGCCGTATCCTCCCGCGATAGCGAAGGTTTCAAAATGATTGCCAAAGTTGCGCGGCAGGCGTTCGGCGACGTGATTGTTGTGCCCGGTTTAACCGTGGGCGGCACCGACTCCAGGCACTACAGCCAGGTGGCGGATGACTCCTATCGCTTTCAATACATGGTGGTTGGCGAGGAGGATATCGCCGGCTTCCATGGCACCAATGAGCGAGTCGCCATCGACAACCTGGTCAAGGGTACCGCTGCCTATTACCTGTTAATGAAAGCAGCGGCTGGCGGCTAAGCCCGCCCCGTAACATCCAGTATGGCCTGCACACAGGCCTGGGGCTGATCCTGCTGCAGAAAGTGCCCGGCGCCTTCAATGGTGCGGTGTGCAACGCCCTTACAGCCCGGCACCTCCCGCAGGAACACCGCATCTCCACCGGCGGTGACCGGATCGTTATCGGCAAAGGCCAGCATAAAGGGCTTGTCGAACTGGCGCAGAACCTCCCAGGCGGCCTTGTTCTCGTCCACTTCAGCCTCGTCGTGAAATACTGGTACCAGGGTCGGAAACATACGGGCACCGGCCATATAACTCCCATCGGGGAAAGGAGCATCATAGGCGGCGATGGCATCTGCTGAGAGTGTCTCCACCGAGGTCACCGCCATCAATGCACCGATATTCAGTGCAGGACTCTCGGCACAGAATTTACGCCAGTAGAGGAAGCCGGGAATGCCAGAAGTGTCCTGGAAACGCGCGCCCAGTTCGGTAACCTTGACCACCTCCAGGGTTTTGTATGCTTCTTTTAGAGGCTCGGTGAACTCCTCGGGAATCATGCCGGTGGGCATACCACCATTGGAAAGCACCACATGGGAAAATGCATCCGGGTAAGCTGCCACTAGGCGCAGGCCGATCAGGCTGCCCCAGTCCTGGCAGAACAGGGTGATCTCCGTCAGTCCCATTGTTGTAAGCCACTCACTCATCCAGGCGACGTGCCCAGCGTAACTGTAATCTTCGATGCGGGTAGGCTTGTCAGAACGGCCAAACCCGATCAGGTCCGGGGCAATAACGCGAAACCCGGCCGCCACCAGCGGCGGAATCATATAGCGATAGAGATACGACCACGATGGCTGGCCGTGCAGCAGCAGGGCTACTGGTCCATCGGACGGGCCTTCGTCCAGGTAGTGCAGGCGCAGTTCGCCGCCTTCACCATCAGCAATTTGCAGGTAGTTGGGCGCGAAAGGGTAGTCCGCCAGATTGTCGAAGCGCTCATCGGGGGTGCGTTTGAATTGCATGGTAAAACTCCTGCTTGTTATTGCGCCCAATTGGCATGAAAACCGGCTGGCACCCGCTGCGGTAATTGCACGCGACAGATGGGACCGGCAGTAATATCCCGGGCATCAAAGACCAGGCACTCAGATTTCCAGTTGTTGCTATCGGTCACCAGCGTGACCACGTAGCCGTCATCTTCTTCGCTGTGGCGATCGGCACCGGGCTTGGGCGCGAACACCGCCTCACTGCCAAACACCCCAGCCCCATAATCCCATTGTGTGTACTGGCCGGTATCGTTGTTGTATTTCACCAGGCCGGTAAAGCGCAGCGTGTGACCGCCTTCATGCAGCAGTGGAATACGCTGGTGATAGGAGTAGCGGGTTTTCACGCCGTGAAAAATGGGATTGGATTTATTGAACTCGGTATTGAGATCGTCAATATCACCCTCTCGCACTGCGCCGGTCTTCAGATTGAAACGCCAGCGATAGGCGTTGGCTTCCAGGCGCATATAGGCCAGCATATGGCCCAGCTCACCGCCGCCTGCACCCGCATCCGGCATCGGGTTAATCGAGCGACAGCCGTCCATCACCACCCAGTCGCCCTCTTCCCAGCAGTTGCTAACGTGCAGGATGTAACAGGGTTCGCACTCAAACCACTGCACCTGGTCGCTGTTGCCACGGCGCGGAAGTATGCCGAAACGAGTGGGGATATCCTTGTGAAAGGTGAGCACGCGCATCTTGTGACGGCGTAAGATTTCAGGGTCATGGAAAAATGGCAGATCGTGCAAGATGGTGTAGTTGCTGGTAAAACCCAGGTCGTGGGGCAAGCGCGGACCGGGCAACTCTATAGCCACTTCGTGCAGCAGGCGACCGTCCGCATCGGCGACACCGTAGCTGAGGTAGGGCAGCTCATCACCGTAATCAAAGAACAGCAGCTCACCGGTGGCCCAATCCACCTTGCAGTGGGCCGACATACGCCGTTGCGAACGCCCTGCCAGTGTGAACGGGCCCTTGGTCTCCAGGGTGCGGGCATCGATGCGGCAGGGATTGCCGGCGTTGTACCAGAGGCTGACGATATCGCCGTTGTAACAAAACACATCGGTATTGGAGGTGTCTTTTATGCCAAAGGGCGACACGCTGTAATCGAAGGGCCCCATCACGCCGGGCGAGTTAGAGAAACCCTGCTCTCGCTCGCTGCGCCAGGCTTCGGTGTGAATATAGCGATTGCGGTAGGACACCTTGCCGTCGTTAAAATAAACCCCGTGCAACATGCCGTCACCATCAAAGGGGTGATAGCGATTGTTGGGCTTGAACACCGGGTTGGGACCATTGCGCAAATAGGCTCCGACCAGGTCTGCCGGCAGCTCTCCCTGCACAGGCAGATCATTGCGTTCTATTTCATTAACCGTGGGCGCGTAGACACCGTGCAGGTAGGGATTATCCAGCTCGTAAATCCACGGTACGGTGTCATCGAAACGGCTTACCTCACCGAGACAGGTATCAGTTACCGGAAAGTCTGTGTGCTTGTGCGGAGCATTCATAATTATCTACCCGATCAGCGCCGATAAATCAGCAGGTCTATCAGCGACACCAGCGAAAACAACAGCAAGGCCAGTATGAAGCGTAAATCGCTGTAGTACAAAACCGCCTCCACCGGGAAGGCGATGGTTTTTTCCAGCGCTCCCATTTTGTAGTCATGGCGCTCTGCAAAGGCCGGGTTGGTGGCAATTTCGAGAATATCGCGGCGACTGCGATAGCGAAAAAGTGCCCCCTGCTCCCAGTGTTCGGCGCCTTCAATGCCGGAGACATCCATGGCATCGAACACCGCCCTGCCAAAAAATACCGGGTGAGAGGCCCGCGCAAACTGGGCTGGATACATATGCTCCATGTAATGGTTAATGAGATCAGAGGCTGTGGCATCCGGCCCAGTGGCCGGCAAATCTGGCGGGTCCTCCCGCATATCCAGCGCATTAATCATAATGAACTGCCTGCCCGTGTCCTCTTCCATAAAGCGGCGCATCGTAGCGACCCGCTCAGGGCTGGCACCGCCCTGCTCCATGCGGGTGATAAACCCCGCTATCTCTCCTTCAGAGAGCGGACCAGCCAGGTTGGTGTACCATAGGCAAAACGCCACGTAGACACCCAGTGATATCAGCCATAGCCACAAGCGCTTGTTGTTCATAAGTATCTACCCCGATCGCCACTACAGTTATTGACAGTATTTATGCCATTAGACGATAATACAGTCATGGAATTTGAAATAACAGACAATGTCGCCATTTTGCGCTTCGATGACGGCAAGGCCAATGCCGTTGGTCACAGCTTTCTGGACCAGGTGAATGAAGGCCTGGACCGTGCAGAAAAAGAAGCAGGGGCGGTAATTTTACGCGGCCGTGACGGCATATTCTCGGCGGGGTTTGATTTGAAGGAATTGAAAAAAGGCCCCGAGGAAGCCACGGCACTGGCGCGGCGCGGTTTTGAATTCCTGACCCGCCTGTACAGCTACCCCCTACCAGTAGTGGCAGCCTGCAGCGGTCACGGTATCGCCCTGGGTGCGTTTATTTTGCTGGCGGCGGATACCCGCATTGGCGTCACTGGCGACTTTAAAATCAGCCTGCCGGAAACCGCCATTGGCATGGATATACCGCCGCTGCTGATGGGACTGACACGCTCGCGCTTGTCGCCACTACACCTGACCCGCGCCGCGATTCAGTCTGAAAACTACAGCCCCGAAGGCGCCGTTGCGGCGGGTTTTCTGGACGAGGTGGTAGACCCGGCGGAGCTCGATGAACGCGCCCTGGCCGCGGCCGTGAAGCTGGCCGCACTACCGGCTAAATACTATGCGAAAAACAAAATGTCTGCCCGGCGCGAAACCATCGAGGCCATGCAGGCTAGCCTGGCTGAGTAGCGTACTGGTCCGCCAGGCCCTGCATGATCTGGTGGAAACCCGCCATGGTGTCATGCACCACTTCCTGGGCGCTCTTGATGGAATCAATGCGCCCGGCCACCTGACCTGAAAGCGGTATTGCTGCCTCCATATCACCGCCGAAATAGAGGCTCTGAAGATCCGCCATATGTTCCATTATGTTGAATTTACCCAGCGTGGCAAGCCCGGCCGTGCGCTCGGTGCGCAGGGCGCGCAATGCAGGCCGCCCCTCCTGATTGAGAAATACCGTGTCGGTTTCCTTGGCCTGCACCACCGCCTGCTTCCAGTTTTCGTGCACGGGCGAGTCTGAGCAGGACAACATACGGGTACCCATTTGCACGCCCTCGGCGCCCATGGCAAAAGCACCTGCCATAGACAGTCCATCAGAGATACCACCGGCGGCAATAATAGGTACATCCACCCGCGAGCGGATCAACGGCAATAACACCATGGTGGATACCGGGCTGGGATTCTTGAAACCGCCCCCTTCGCCGCCTTCCACGATCAAACCATCCACACCCGCATCGATAGCCTTGAGCGCCATATCCAGGGTGGGTACCACGTGAAACACCTTGATGCCCGCCGCCTGAAAAGCCTCGGTGCACACCTTGGGGCTGCCCGAAGAGGTGGTTACGAACTTGATGCCCTGCTCGATCACAAAATCAATTACGTTGTGACCTTTGACGTAGGACAGGGCCACGTTCATACCAAAGGGCTTGTCGGTCAGCTCACGCATTTTCGCAACTTCAGCTTTGATGTTGTCGAACTCGCCCGAGGAGGTTTCGATAATACCCATGCCACCGGCATTGCTCACCGCCGAGGCCAATTGCGCGCGCGCAATCCAGCCCATCGGGGCCTGGATGATAGGGTACTCGGTGCCGGTCATCGCGGTGACGCGGTTGTTGATTGCCATTGGAGTCATATTGAATTCAACAAGAAGTTGGTCGGGACGGCAGGATTTGAACCTGCGACCACTACACCCCCAGTGTAGTGCGCTACCAGGCTGCGCTACGCCCCGAGAAGGCGGGCATTATACCCGCTTTGTCGGTCTGATCAATGGCTATTCCGATATGGATTCCCTACCGATTTCCTGGGCATCCCGGTCAGCTTCACAGAAGGGCATATCGATCCAGCCGCCGGCCGAATACAGTTTGGTAGCATCAGCGTAATGCGCTGAGGCGGGGTCTGTAGACTGGGAATAAGTAAGGATAGCATTGGCATCCGGGCAGTCAGTTGCATCCCAGCTCACCGCCTGGATATAGCTGTTGCCGTGGGTAACTTTTGAATATCCTTCTCCCTCTATCAGGTTCGATGTAATCACACTGAACAGCATGGCACCCGAGCCACCGGGCAGGCCGATGCGCTCGCCATTCTTTTCAACAAACTGTACCTCACCCCAGGGGGCATCCAGGGCAATGCCATTGTCTACTAACACCTGTACGCCATCGGCCAGCGCCTGGCGAATACTCTCCACCAGATCAGCGTTGGCTGTGTCGAGGGTATTGGGTGTATTGACTGGGTCAGTAGGGTCAAAGGGCACCGCCCACAAATTGTTAAAACCCCGGGCAATGCGCCAGAACTCGAAGAAGATATGTCCACCGACACTGTCGATGGTATGGCGGGTATCCCAGGCGGA
>SMVB01001026.1_pt1 | contig 42322 bp, 40 predicted proteins | sample 2456461 | NCBI WGS metagenome assembly SMVB01 (sample SAMN11095934, study PRJNA526329) | marine sediment metagenome | biome: Marine sediment; feature: Surficial sediment; material: Deep marine sediment; isolation source: Hadal surficial sediment | place: Pacific Ocean | collected 2014-05 | depth...
CAACCATGTTGAAAACTGCTGCATTCAGACGAGCCGCAACTATGGCTGGTGATGATTTCAGAAACAAGTGATCGACTTGACAGTCCCGATGACGGCTCCTATGGTTTGCCGCTCTTCAGGTGAACCCTGAACGAATGGCAACGGAGATTCATGGGTCATCGCCTGAGCAAGATTTACACGAAAACCGGTGACGATGGCACAACCGGCCTCGGTGACGGCAGCCGTGTCGACAAGGACTGTCCGCGCGTGGAGGCCTATGGCGCCGTTGACGAGGCAAATAGCGCCATCAGCGTTGTGCTCGGTTTCGCTGCTGTGCCCGATGCTGTTCGCCGCTGTCTCACGGATGTCCAGCACGATCTTTTCGAACTAGGTGGCGAGCTGTGCATACCCGGGCACCAGGCAGTGCAGGCCGCGTACATCACAAGGCTGGAGCAGGACCTCGACGGTTTCAACGAGGATTTACCGCCGCTTAAGGATTTTATTTTGCCAGGTGGTGGGCAGGCAGCTGCCGCCTGCCATCTTGCAAGAACTATCGTAAGACGGGCGGAGAGGCGAGTAAGCAGCCTTGGCAAGCAGGAAAACCTCAGGGGCGAGGCGTTGAAGTATCTGAACCGTCTGTCGGATTTATTGTTCGTCATTGCACGCGTGCTGTCTCGGGTCGAGACAGGGCAGGAGGTGCTCTGGGACCGCGATAGGTCAGACTCGTAGCTCCTACGACTAATCCAGCAATTTCCGCATCAGGTACGCAGTATCCGGGCACAAGGTGCTGAACTCGCCGGTGCGGCGAATCTCGGCTGGCGCTGCCGACCTGTCGACGATGTCGAAATTATGCCGTTGAAAGAATCGCTCGGCGTCGATGGTCAGCAGCCATAGCTCGGCAATTCCGGCAGCCTTGGCGGCGGATTCGAGCGCGCAGACCAGCTTGCCTCCCAGCCCGGTGTTACTGGCACTCCTGTCGACGACCAAAGACCGCAGCAAACCAACCGTCCCTGAAACTTCCAGACCAACGAGTCCGACCATTGCGTTTTCGTCTTCGGCAATCAGGAACCCGGCGAGTTTGTCCGGACCAAGATCGTCTACCGGCAGTTCCGCAATGAGCAGCAAATCCTGAACGGCACGCCAATCAGCGGGTAAGGCCTGCCGCAGCGCCAACGAGCTGCTAATCGCTGAAATCATCCCGGTTCCTGCGGCCCTCCTCGAGCGCGCTGCAAATGGCCGCACCTGCCTCGAGCAACCTCGGTGTTGCCCGCCCGATCGCCGCCGCCGGCATCACGAATTGATTTCCGTAACGATTGGCCGTAATACCCGGCCAACGTTGCCACTCGCTGAACGCATCCGGACCGGCATCATCGGCAGCCAGCATGACCTCTGGATCACGCTCAAGCACAGCCTCGACTCCGATCAAAGGCGCCAGTTTGCCGAGATCGGCGAAAACGTTCCTGCCGCCGCAAATTTCAATCAACTGACTGACGTAGTGCTCGCCGTTGATCGTATACAGCGGCCGTATTGAAACCTGGTAGAAAACCCTGATCGGCGCAGCATCCGTCGCGAGCGCCGCCAACGAGTCCAGTCCCGCCACGAACGCGTCGGCCACAACATTCGCCGTCGCGCTATGCCCCGTAAGCTCGCCGATTCGTCTTAGTGCCACCGGAATATCGGTCAGACTCATGGTCCTGATTACCTCAAGCCGGTAGCCGTGCGATCTCAACTCGTCGAGCACATGCACAGGCATGCCACTTTGCCATGCGAGTAGCAGGTCCGGCTGCAGCACAATGAGGCGCTCGAGATCAAGCATGAATGCGTCGCCGACGACGGGCAGTTTGGCCGCAGCCTCGGGAAAGTCGGTGTAGGCGCTTACGCCAATGAGACGATCACCCGCGCCAACCGCGAATACGAGTTCGGCGAGATGCGGTGATAACGCAATGATGCGGTAACCCGGTTCACTACCCGTATCCGCGAACACCCTGCATGCAGACAGACCAACAAGTATGAGAAACAAATATCGATAGCGTGTCACACGGACCAGCCATAGAGTGTCATCGCCGCAATGACCGCCGCCCAGATGAACAACAGTCGAAATACCAGGCCGTTGGCTGCCCTCGCCCCTCGCACGCCGCGATCGGAGATGCTCTCTCCCTCGATATCCTGTAGCGACATCGCCCCGATACCGACGCGGGCCAGCAGCGTATCGCTCTGCTCGTGCGATGGCATGGCCTTGCTCTCCCCAGGTGTTCGCCAGGCACTGAGCGCACCTTCAAAACTGCCAGCCATCGCATAGCCGATTGCTGTCAACCTTGCCGGGACCCATGCCAGCCAGCCATGCAGCGTTTCCGCAGCCTGCAAAACAGCGGCGTTGGAGTTGGCGTCGTCACGTGACGAATTGAATACAGTGCGGCGCCGAATGAGGTCCGTTACCCGATAACCCCATGCACCCAACGGACCGTAAGGACCTAAAAGCACAAACCAGAAAATGACGGCGAACAGCCTGTTATTCGCCTGAATGCAGATTGACTCTTCCACTTTCTGTATTCTCTTGAGCGGGTCAGTGAGCACATCTGTTTCTATCAGTGCTTTCGATGTATGGAGAATTCGTTCCTCGTCGTCTGCCTCAATAGCCCGACAGTACTCGTCAACATCCTCACCAATGTCTTTGGGGCCGAGTGAGAAAAACAGCACAAAAATGGCAAGAACCAGATTTGCAACTCCGTATAGTGCATCGCGCAAACTGAACAGGACCAGAAACACCGGCAGTATCAAGACCAGCGCCAGCAGTATGACAGGGATCAACGACGGCCAGTTCGCGAAGCGCTCGATCTGGTGGAATCCCAGGTCGATAAGCCGATCCAGCCAACGCAACCGCCGCAGATGAAACAGCCGCGTCGCCAGCCGTTCGACTACCAGGCCAATTAACAGAGCAAGTAAAGTCATCGTTCCTCGCGAATTTGCGGGTTGAGCCCATCATACAATCGCAACCAGTCGAAAGCAGGGCCCGGGTCCGATTTTCTGCCGGGCGACACGTCACAATGCCCTGCAATCTGCCTCACGGTAATGCTCGGATAACACTCGCGGATCGCGTCTACCACGGCAATGAGATGCCTGTATTGCTCATCAGTATAGGGCGTCTCGTCTTCGCCCTCGAGTTCGATCCCGATAGCAAAATCGTTGCAACAGGAGCGTCCACGAAAACACGACTTCCCAGCGTGCCAGGCGCGCCGGCCGAATGGAACAAATTGAATTAAATCGCCATCGCGGCAAATCAGCAGATGCGCTGATACTTTGAGTTCGCGAATTTCCGTGAAGTAAGGATGTGCGTCCCAGTCCAGGCAGTTCGTAAAGAGCTCCTGTATGTGTGACCCGCCAAAATTTCCGGGAGGCAAGCTGATGCTGTGAATAATGATGAGGTCAGGTTCCATGCCGGCCGGCCGGTCATCCTGATTCGGAGACGGGCATTGCACCCCCGGCCGAATCAGCCCGACTCCGGGGCTGACGGTGTAGTTCAGGGGTACTGTATCACTCAAAGCGTGTTCCGTTATTTTCCGAAACTTACGCGAAATCCCGCGTAGGCGGAGCGGCCGGGCGTCCGGTACCCGAACACCTGTTCATAGTCTTCATCAAGTAGGTTGTTTCCCCGTACGAAGATGTTGGTATTTTGATTGATGTAATAGCTTGCTGTGAGGTCCAGCAACCAGTAACTTTCGAGTGACACGATTTCTAATGGCGCCGGAAAGGGCGGGAAGAAAATATCCGTACTCGTACCACCGTAGTCCGCCACAACAATGAGATTTGCCCGCTCATCCAGAAACCGGTAACTGCTATTCAGGCTCCCGCTATGGCGGGGACGTCGCAACTCCCGTACGTCGCCACCCAATCCATCTTTCTCCGTTGAATCGGTATACGTATATGTCCCGCCGAAGCTCAGATTCTCCGTAAAGTTGAGTGTCGCCGACATTTCGAGGCCCTTGCGGGTACTGGCGCCGTCAACATTCTCTGCGGTAAAAAGAAAAGTATCCGGATCGAAGACGAATCCGTTGATCTCATCTTCAAGATCCTGATAATACACCGCCAGCTGTAACTCAACAGTATCATTCAGGAGCATTTGGTCGATGCCAACATCATACGATATTGATTTCTCGGGCTTTAGATCCGGATTGCCGATGAACTGGCCCGGGAAGAAACCAAATCGCTCCGTAAAGGTTGGCGCTTTGCGCCCGGTGCCGACATTCGCCCGAATGAGCGTCGTGTTGCTGAAGTGATATGCCAGCGACAGGCGACCTGACACGGCGTTGTCGAAGTCGCTGTTATCGTCGTATCTCGCGCTCAACAACCAGGTAAGGCGGTCGATCGACTTGCCCTGAAAATCCGCGATGACACTGTTGACACGCATATTCTGATCCTGATTAGGATCGCCGAAGCCGATCGTACCCCGCTGTTCAAAGCGTGTGCGCTCGTGCTCTATCGCCATCGTCAACAGGTTTTCACCGACCTGGATATCTGCTTGATACGCGAACGTCTTCCTGTCGGATGCAGTTGACGAATTCAGGGAGCCGTCGATCAGATTCCTGTTGTCTGACTCCAGAGACCTGGCATCGATACGATGCAATATGCGACCGTCGAACGTACTCAGAGTAACGCCGGCATTCCAGTAAAATCGCTCCGAGTCCGACGCGGCGTCGCCGTCCTCCGGCAGGCCGCTTACCGTGAAATCAACGGGGTCGAATTGTGAGTAAGCATCAACGGCGCGAAGCCCGAATTTCAGTGTCAGGTTTCCGGATGGCTGAAGCTGCGCTGACAATGACGCAGTAGTCATGTCTGATTCATCATCTTCACTCCCGTTACGTGAAATATTGGTACCGCCCGTATCCAGGCGTTCCAGGCCGAATGCAAGCGACCAGGTATCGCCACCGGTCCCGCCGTTCAAACCGCCGTTAAGCGTGCTGTTTGAACCGCCTTCCACGTAAGCGTTAATGCCCGGCCGATCGCTGCCAGACCGTGTGATGACATGCACAACCGCGGAAACAGCATCACTGCCCCACAGGGAGCTTTGTGGTCCACGAACTATTTCGATTCGCTCGATGTTGCTGGTACTAAGCAGTTCCCAGCGGAATTCATCTCCACTGGCAGGATCATTTGCCCTTACACCGTCGATCAGCACCAATACGTGATTGGCCTCTGAGCCTCTGACCCGAACCTGTGTCTGTGATCCTGTCGTGCCGACGTGGCTTACTGTGAAACCGGGAACAGACCGCAACAAGTCAGTCACATATCGTGCCTGTCGCAGTTCAATTTGTTCCCGGGTGATGACCGTCACGGAACTGCCAATGTTTACTTGCGCAATCGGCGACCGCGACGCCGAAACAACGATGTTATCGATTTCTTCTGTCGAGGCAGCATTTGTTTGGCCGAAAGCCGGCGCGCAAAAAACTATTCCGTTCACCAGGTAAACGAATAAAGGAGGATGTGGCATGATAATTCTCCCGCCCGGCTCCCCGCGCCATGCGATTTGAGTCAATCCGGGGGAGAGTGGGAGATTTAAGAATCTCCACGTAATCGCCCGCCGCGATCAAACTGTGGACCAATCGAAAGGCCGGTCTCCGGGCTCATGAGTGACGCCGGGACGTCTTTGCCAATCGCCTTCCCACACAGTTTTGCGCAGTGGCTTAAGTGATTGACTGACTCATTTACCGTTGCGGGGGCAGCGACGGGATAGCCACTCAGGGGCGCACCGTCTTCCCGTTTAAATTCCGGTGTGAAACACCTGGAATTCACCTGTCGATATCACGGGCAACAATACTTCAGCGATTATGCGTTTGCAACAGGTTGGCAACGCAGCAATCAGGCTTGTATGGATTCCTCGATGATCATGCCCTCGAGCGCCTCAAGATCCGGCACCAGCGGGTACTCGTTGATCATTTTGACGCGGCACAGGACCGGCGCGTCTTCGGGCCAGCCCTCCGTGGAGTCGAGATCGAGAACCTCGCGATTTATCCTCACAAGTTGCGGGAATCCCTGGGTCAGTATACCGAAATGGCCTGTCTTGATTTTTCCGGTGCTCGAATAGAAGACGACGACACGGGTTCGGCCTGTTGGCGCCGGAATGTCTTTTCCAATAGTTCCCTCGAAAGCAACGATCGGAAGTTTGCGGCCATTCCAGTTGATGGTGCCCAACATCCAGTTCTTGCTGCCCGGTTGCTGTTCTGGCTCCGTGTATCGCACAACTTCCGCAACACAGGCGCGTGGCAGAATCAATCGATCGTCTGATAATGGGACCAGCAGGCTGTACAGTTCTTCGGTTTCGGCACTCACGGCAATGTGATTCCCCGTTCGTCAAGCAAATGCCGGATCGCATCGACAAGCTCCGCGTCCTGATACGGCTTACCGAGATAATCATTAACACCTGTTTCGATCGCTCGGGCACGGTGCTTGTCGCCAACTCTTGACGTGATCATAATAATCGGCACATCCGACACCCGTTCGTCATTTCGAACGTACGTCGCGAATTCGTATCCATCCATGTTCGGCATTTCAATGTCCAGCAGGATAATGTCCGGCTTCGCATCCTGCAGCACACTGATTGCGTCAATTCCATCTTTGGCGGTAACCACGCGCATGCCGTTGCGTCCAAGGAATCGTTCCATCACGCGACGCACCGTAATCGAATCGTCGACGATCATCGCCAGCGGCCGATCGTCGACCGGCGTTGGCGGTGCACTCTTGAGTTCGATGACAGGCGCACCGCTGCGCAGCAGCGCATTGATATCGAGAATAAGCACAATGCGACCATCACCCAGAATCGTTGCGCCGGAGATACCGCGGATACTTGCCAGCTGCGGGCCTACAGATTTGACGACGATTTCCCGGCTGGCAATCATTTCGTCGGTGAGCAACGCCGCGGAATCCTCGCCGGCGCGCACCAGAATTACCGGAATGAAAGTCTCTTCTTCGGGTAATTGGGCAAATTGAGCACCGAGGTACATGCCGAGGTGACGGAAATGATAAATCTGTTCTCCGTATTCGTAGCTGGGGTCACTTCGACTCAGCAAGTTCTCCAGTTCGGATTTTGCGATGCGGGCTACGCCCTCGACAGTTGGCAGCGGCAACGCATAGATCTCGTCGCCCGTCCTGACTATCAATGCCTGCGTGATGGCGAGCGTAAACGGCAATCGAATCGTGAAGTTTGTGCCCTGACCAGTAACCGATGAGATCTGCAGCGATCCACCCAATTGCTTGACTTCGGTGGCGACGACGTCCATGCCGACACCGCGGCCGGCGGACTGGGTTACCCTGGTCGCCGTACTGAATCCGGGCATCAGGATCAATTGCATGATCTCGTCGTCACTTACCGTGCCATTCGGGCTCAGCAGCTCTTTCTCATATGCCTTGCGGCGAATTGCTTCCACGTCGAGGCCGGCTCCATCATCAGCGACGTCAATAACCATTTCCGCACCTTCGCGATGCAGCCGTATGGTGATGTGCCCTGTCGCCGGTTTTCCTGCGGCTTGTCTGTCCTCAGGTTTCTCCAGGCCATGAATAATGGCGTTGCGCATCATATGCTCGAACGGCGGTAGCATCTTGTCGAGCACCTGCCGGTCCAACTCTCCGGATGCACCCTCGACGGCGAGTTCGGCCCGCTTGCCGGCCTCCTTAGCGACCTGCCTGACGAGTCTCGTCAACCTCGGTACGTACTGCTGGAAGGGCACCATGCGGGTACGCATCAAGCCGTCCTGAAGTTCCGATGTTACGCGTGCCTGCTGCACGAGCAATGTTTCGGCATCTGAAGTGACCGACTGCAGTAAGTCCTTGAGACTGGCCATGTCGCTGGCCGATTCGGCGAGCGCGCGCGTCAATTGCTGAATATTGGAGTAGCGGTCCAGCTCGAGTGGATCGAAATCCTGTGCCGCCAGCGTGTCCTGATGGCCGTGCTTTATTTGCGCTTCGGTCTCGATTTCGAGCTTGCGGAGCTGTTCGCGAAGTCTTGCGACGGTTTGTTCGAGTTCATCGAGGTGAAACTCGATCGTATTGACCTCCTGGCTCAGCCGCGAATGATAGATACTGATCTCGCCGGCGGCATTCAGCAGGTTTTCGAGGATGTCCGCATCGATGCGCGCGAATTCCTGACGAGCATCGCCAGCCCGTTGATACGGTACGGCCTGGACCTCGACCACAGATTTTACCGCTGCGACTTCCGCAAGCGCTTCTTCCGCAGGCTCTTTGACAGCCGGTGTCTTTGTGGCCGCTTTTTCCTTTTTGGCGACTTTCTCTGCGGGCACCTTGGCTGCTGGCGGCGTTGCATCCTCCGGCGCCGCTGGTTCAAGCTCTGGCGCGGATGCGCTGATTTCCGCCAGCTCTTCGTTGCGGGGTGTATCGAGGATGACCATGCTGAGGGCGTCTTGCGGCTCGGTCGTGAATTCGACCGACACGGACTCAGAGTCCAGATCAGCCTGCATCGCGGTATCGGTCATCGGCGGAGGCTCAGCAGCCGACAAATCTCCGGCATTAAGTGCGCGAATCCGTCTCTCGAGTTCCGCCGCAGCCGTTACTTTCTTGCCGGCTATAACCATGTCCCGCATTCGATGCAGTTCGTCGATGCTGAGCTGCAGGAGGTTGTCAATTTGCAGGCTCGGAGCAATTTGTCCGTCATCGATGCTGACCAGGAGCGCTTCGAGTTCATGGCTCAGATCACCCATCGGCATAATTCCGGCCATGCGTGCACCACCTTTGAGAGTGTGCAGATGACGTTTGAGCTCCTCGATATGATCTCGCGACTCGCGCTCCCTGGCCCAGCGACCCAGCGCCCGGTCCGCTGATTCCAGGAGTTCCGCCGCCTCCTCGGAGAAAATAGCCGCAATCTCGGCGTCGTATTCCGCTGCTTCTGCCGGTTCCTCTGCGGCTTCTGCAATCTGCTCCACGATCGCCGTCTCCGCTGCCTGATGCTGCTGGTCCAACGGCGGCTCAAGCGCGTTGGTCAAATTCGTCACGTGCTCTATCAGTACTGCAAAATCAGAGCGTGTGCGATCGGCTTTGTTAATATCCGCCACAATTGTCGCAATCGCCTGGGTAATGGCGCGCAGTGCGTCGATACCCGATTGCTGCAGCCCGATTTTCAGGTCATAAGCTCTGCGCACGTAGCGATTCAATGCGCCGGCAACGGCAGCGCCGCGTTCGACGTTGGCCATGTTCGCACTACCGTGCAAGGTATGGCAGGCACGATACAACTTGTCGGTTACCTGAAAAGGCGGCTGGTGCCCCCCGCAAGCGTCCAGGTAGTCGTTGATGATCTTCAGGTGACCCGTAGTCTCTTTCGAGAATATGTCGAGCAGCACCGGATCCATTTCCAGTGCATCTGCGTCGCCCTTCATTTCCTCCGCGGCTGGTGTCGCGATCGTCAAAACAGCCGCGTTGGGATCGCCGTCGGCAAATGCATTCGCGCGCGCCATCATCAGGTTGACGTCTGCAGCCGGTTCAGTGCCGACCTCCAGTTGCTCAACCAGTTCCGGCACAACCGCGGCAGCTTCGAGAATGAATTCAATCATCGGCGGGTTACGCGTAAGCGTACGGTTAATCAGCCGGTTCAGTAGATTCTCGACGCTCCAGCAATACTCACCAATTCGTTCAGCGCCGACCATTCGTCCGCTCCCCTTGAGCGTATGGAACGAACGGCGCACCGTAATCAGTGCTTCCATGTCATCCGGCGACTTTGACCACGCCGGCAAGTCGCGATTGATCGTTGCGATCTCTTCCTTGGCTTCCTCGATGAACAATTCGAGCAGTTCCGGATCGAGATGCTCGGCGTCCGGCGCAACGACCGGCGCCTGCATCACGTCCGTGGCCCTCATTTTCGCAGCTTCGCGCTCATGGTCCGCTGCAATAGCATCGAGATCTGACCTCGAAACTCTCATCGTCTCCGATATCGGCACTTCTTCCTTCAATTCCTTGATGAGCCGCTTTTCGAGATCGCGCAATACGGCAAGACAGGCCTCTGCGTTATCGAGCATGTACCACGGCTCGCTTCGCCCGGCTTTGACGGTCTCCATGTAGTACTCGATACTGACGATAGCGTCGGCCAGCCGATCGGTTTCCTTCTGCGTCAATCTGCTAGGGCCACCGCCGCCCAGGGCCAGGATAATCAGGTTGCCGACGCGGTCAACAACGTCCATAGCTCGCGACTTGTTGAGCATCATCAGGCCAGCCTTGATGCCGCGAATCAGCGCGGGAACACTGTCGAGACCCTGCGAGGGGCCAGGGGACCCGAGACTCTGACTGAATGTCTCCTTGATGCGCGCAAGGTTGATGATGCTCTCTCGCATTACCGCCTCCGCCACACCCTTGTAATCGGCATCTTCGACGGGCGGCAGCGCAGCTTCGTCACCGGCGACTGCCGGCTCCGGCGGTACGATCAGCCGGACCAGTTGCTGATCGAGACGATCCTCTACACGCAGCAGTGTCGACGCAATTTCAATGAGGGTCTCTTCATCGGCAGCACCACCCTGGGTGACTATCGTCTTGAGCCGGTCAATTTCAGAATCGATATCGCCGCGCAGTTCGCCAAGGCCCAGTACGCCGAGCGTGTCGCTGATTTTCTTCAGTAAATCGAGCTGGGGTACGAGCTCTGATGGCTTGTTCATGCCGGTACGAACATAAATGTCGAGCACGTCTTTAACGCGCGCGAGGTCTTCCTTGATCGCCGCAGCGACCGTCTTCATGAGTTTTACGCTTGGCGCGGAAAGACTTTCCCTGGCATGCTCAACCTGCTCATCACCCGGCAGAAGTTCGGCAAGATTGAACGCGGCCCGGATTTCACTGATGCGCTCACCGCCATTGCTCGAGCGAGCAACATAATACAAGAGATTATTCAGAAGATCGGTGACAGGATGCTTGTCGAAGGCCTCGATTCCTTCGTCAATCATCAGTTTGATCTGCCGGTCCGTCTGTCCCAGCAGTCGTTTAAGCGCAACCGACGTTTCAAGTCCACCGTTTTGCAGCGATTCGAGAACGCCACTAACGACCCACCAAAGCTGGTACATATCATCGCGATTTGCGCAATGTTCCAATGCCTCAATGACGCTGGACAACGTGCCCAGATGCAGTTCGGAGTCCACACCTTTGATCCAACCCAGCAACGCAAGCTGGAATTTCGGTCGAAGTTTGGTGGCTACAGATACCGGGTCTTCACCGCTGGCTTCGCGGTCGGCTTTTCCGTCGAGCTTATGTTGCGGAGACAGATTCAACAGCAGCAAAGTGCCCTCCGACAGCAACGGCTGTCCCCGCGCCGCGCGCAGGTCGTTCAAAATCGGTAACAACACGAGCGCGATATCGCGACCGCCGGCCAAAAGCCGGTCGATGTAGATTGGCAGCTGCACCATCGAACGTGTCAGCACATCCAGGCCATCTTCGCGGCCCTTGCCGGGGCGCAGGTTGGCAAGATAGCTGCAGACCGCTTCCATTTCCTCGGCCAGCAAAGCGGCGCCGTAGGTCTCGGTAAGCTTCAGCGCCCCGCTTACCTGGTGCAGTAGTTGACCACTTCTGACCAGCGCGGTCGATCCGCCCCGGCCCTCGACACTATCCTCAAGTGCGAGCTGAGAATTCCGAATGGTCTCCAGCAGCTCCTGGCTGATGAGTTCAAGTGCGTTTACAGTGGCCTCGACGATCCCGTTACCGCCTGGCGTTTCCTGAATGCCCGATTGGCTGCTCATTGCTTGTCAGGACGTATACGGGCGCCTAACCTGCGGCCTTTTTCCCGGCCGGCTGCGGCGCTGGCGTTCGCTGAGGTGGTGGATTCACCGAAGTCGCTACCGACAGTTTGCCGGCCTGCGCAGTGGAACTGGGCAGCGTGAATCCGGCCACTGTCTTTCTCAGCTGCGACGCGAGCGCAGATAACTTGGAAATCGACGCGGCGGTGGCCGTCGTAGCCTTGCCGGTCTGGTCACTGATTTCCTTGAGCTTCCTGGTGCGGCGCGTAACGTCGGCGGCGGATCTAGCTAGCTGCCGCGCAGAGTTGGAAATATTCTGGACGAGGCTAGCGATCTGATTAGATACCTGCTCGATCTCGTCGAGCGCAGCACCAGCGTTTTCGGCAAGCAATGCGCCGCCAACCACGTCGGTGGTACTCCGTTCCATGGAAACGACAGCCTCGTTAGTATCTGACTGGATGGTTCTGACGAGTACTTCGATCTGCTTGGTGGCGTTCGTCGAACGTTCTGCAAGCCGCTGCACTTCGTCGGCAACGACAGCGAAACCACGTCCGGCTTCGCCAGCCATCGACGCCTGAATCGACGCATTCAACGCAAGGATATTGGTCTGCTCAGCAATGTCATTGATGAGTTCGATGATGTTGCCGATTTCCTGCGAGCTTTCGCCAAGCCGCTTGATTCGTTTTGATGTATCCTGAATAGTTTCCCGAATGGTATTCATACCGTCGATCGTTCGACGCACCGCGTCACCGCCTTTGTGCGCAACTTCGACCGAATGCCGTGCTACGTCTGATGAGCGTTCCGCATTTCCGGATACTTCTTCGATCGATGCGGCCATCGACACGATTGACTCGGTCGCCGCCGCGATTTCTTTTGTTTGCGTAGCAGACGCCCGCGCCATATGCACCGCGGTGCTTGCGGTTTGCTTCGCCGCCGAATCAACCATGATGGCCGTGTCGTTGATCGTCACCACCAGCTCGCGCAATTTCTCAATCGCGTAATTGATCGAGTCGGCGATCGCGCCGGTGATATCTTCGGTTACCGTTGCCTCCACCGTCAAATCACCATCGGCAAGACTGCCCAGTTCGTCCAGCAACCTGAGAATTGCCTGCTGGTTTTTATCATTCTGTTCCGACTGCTCTCTCGATGTAGCTTCATAACCGGCTGTTTTCGAGTGCATGAAAATAAGGGCGATTACAAGCAATAGCGCCAGACCCAGCAAAGCAGGCGGCACTAACGGCTCAGCCAGAATTCCCCCGTCACCGGATCCGGCATCGGAAAACTCGGATTCAAGCAGCATGGACGAAAGACTGGCAGCCCCGGACAGGCTGGCGACAATGCCGGCCAGATCGGCACCGACAGCAGACTTAACCTGTGCCTCAATCTCCACGAGTTCGCTGATGACCGGCACCAGTGCAAGTTCCCTGGTTGCATCATCCAGAGCTCCAACATCCAGGGTGGTGTCGGCGCCGGAAAGCGCATCGGTGACCATGCGCATATAGGTCATGTCGGTTGCGATGGCTGCAGCAATCGTCTCTGCGTCGCCGGAGCCGACGCTTGCCGCCAGCAGCGCAAGCGAAATCTGCACAGCTGCGCCGCGATTCTGGAATTCCTGGATTACGGCTGTTGCGCCGGATCGGCTCAGCAGTTCATCGGACGCTGACAGCAATACCGGCATGTGCTGATTGACAGACGCGGATGCAGAAAAAATAGACTCGATATCGGCGCGCCTGGCCAGGATAGCCTGGGCATGCCGGTTCAATTCATCCCAGGCGGCTGCTCCTCCCGGCATTCCAGACAACGAAGAATCCCGGCGCAGACTCGTGAGACGTTGCACATCGTTTGCAAGCCTCGAAAATCCGTCTGCTTCCCCACTCACTGCTGCTGCCGCATGCAGCGGAATAGCCTGCGATACAGCGGCAAGTGCAGTGCCAGGGCCATCGGACGAGGCGCTGCCGGTTAGCTGCAGAGTCAGTATCCCGCCCGTCGCAAGGAGCACCAGCCCCAGCAATAGCGCAATTAATGTAAAAGCGGATGATTTGTCAGTATTTCGAGCCATGGCTTTGCAATACCAAAGTCAATTCAAAATTAACGCCGCCCTAATCGGCGGCGGCCTGCAGAAACGCGCTGCTTTCCACCAGATCGTATAATGCGAATATCGGCCATACGTCACGGCCTCGTTGATAGGCGCCGCTCAGATACTGGTCACAGCGAACGGCAGTTTGCGGTGCCTTTTCATTGAATTCGCTGTTCATGAAGCGCCTGAATCCCTTCACTTCATCCACAACCAGGCCGGCGGGAATTTCCCGATGGTTGACGGATATAATGCGCGTGGCTCGACACAACGATGTGCGTCCGCTGCCTAGCAGCATCTTCAGATCGATGAGCGGCAATAAGTGACCGCGAAGATTCGCTATTCCGAGCATCCAGCGCTTCGCGCCGGGTACCCGGGTGATCGCGTCCGGCAGCATCAGGACTTCCCGGACCTGATCACGGTTTGCGACAAACTGTTCCTGGCCCATGCGAAAACCGACGCCGACCCACTCCTCTGGCATGCCGCCGCCCTTGCCCGCAAAAGCCACGCGGCTGCGTCGCTCCAGCTCCAGGAGCAATTCAAATGGTTTCTCGACGAGCGCTGCCAGTTGCGGGGTCTTGGCCATTTAATTAATCAGCCATTACCGAGTTGATTTTCTCGGCCAGCTCTTTTTGCCCGATCGGCTTCACGATGTATTCGACTGCACCCTGGCGCATGCCCCAGATTTTGTCGGTCTCCTGGCCCTTGGTTGTCACCATGATGACCGGAATGCCTGAGGTTCGCGGGTCGTGCGTCAGCTTGCGAGTCGCCTGGAATCCGTTCATGCCTGGCATCACGATATCCATCAGTATGCAATCGGGCCGCGATGCCTCTGCCTGACGGATGCCGTCCTCACCACTGTCCGCGACCAGTGTTTTAAAGCCGCTCTTTTCGAGCATTTTCTGAAACAGATGCAGCTCTGTCGGCGAATCATCGATTATCAGGATTGTTGCCATTGCCCGTTCCTTAATTAATGTGGTTGGTAATTGCGCCCAACAACTCGTCTTTGGTGAAAGGTTTAGTCAGGTATTGCTCAGACCCTACGATGCGGCCGCGGGCCCGATCGAACAAACCGTCTTTGCTCGACAACATGATGACGGGCGTATTCTTGAACACCTTGTTGTGTTTAATCAGGGAACAGGTCTGATAGCCATCGAGCCGCGGCATCATGATGTCGACAAAAATAAGGTCAGGTTGATGATCGGCAATCTTGGAGAGGGCATCGAAACCGTCAATCGCCGTGAACACCTGGCATCCTTCCTTGGAAAGCAGCGTTTCCGCCGTCCGCCGGATGGTTTTACTGTCGTCCACGACCAGAATTTTGAGACCGTTCAGACCCCGAGAAGCATTTTTTGGCACCGGTTTTCCTCGCCCAGTTGCGACCTCTGCCGAGTTCGCGTTTCCACTCCACCAGCACCGGTCCTGCACCCATTCGCGCAGTCACCGGGCCGCTCCCGACAACCCCCAATTCGATTAAAGTTTGCATATTGTTTGCCGGGAAAATGACTTGTACCACATTGACCAATATGCCGCCACGAAAGGGGCCACAGCCCTCATGGCCTGCCTGAAAATTGCGCTGGATTACGCACTTACGTGCGGAAGTTTGAGGAATCTGAAAACGGGCACCGAAGCTCCTGAGAACGGCCGGGCGGACAATATTCAGACCGAAAACGGCTATGTGCCGGTATTGAGCGCACGGCCGGCGTTGTATAGTTAGCCGCTGCCCGGGAACCCGGTAATCAGGAACGTAAGGACTTCGCGTATGTCAGCAAATTCTCTTCGTATCGGCGTCGTTATGGACGCTATCGAATCGATCACGCCGAAAAAAGACAGCTCGCTCGCGATGCTCCTCGAAGCCACACGGCGTGGCGCCGAGATTCATTACCTGCAGCAGGCGGATCTCAAGTTGCTGGCAGGTGAGGCTCTGGGCAACTCACGGATATTGAATGTACGTGACGATTCGTCGGACTGGTTTACGCTCGGCAGTGAGCAGGAAATTCGACTTGGCGAACTGGATGTCATCCTGATGCGTAAAGATCCGCCCTTCGACATGGAGTACATCTACTCCACGTATATCCTGGAACGCGCCGAACTGGCCGGCGCCATGATTGTGAATCGTCCGCAAAGTCTGCGTGACATGAACGAAAAAGCCTATATCGCATGGTTTGCCGAATGCGCGCCCCTGACAATGGTGACCCGTTCTATGTCCGAGATGAGAGCGTTTCTGCTGGAGCACGGACGTATCGTTGTAAAACCGCTCGACGGCATGGGCGGCAAATCGATCTTTGTCGTCGTCGCTGGCGACAACAATGCCAACGTCATTTTCGAAACCCTGACCGACAACGGCAACCGCTATGCGATGGCCCAGGTTTTCATACCGGAAATCAGCGAAGGCGACAAACGAATACTGCTGATTGACGGCGACCCGATTCCTTACGCGCTCGCCAGAATTCCCACCGCGGACGACAATCGCGGCAATCTGGTGATGGGCGCCGTCGGCAAGGGACTCGAACTCAGCGAGCGCGACCGCTGGATCTGCGCCCGGGTAGGCCCGGTGTTGAGAGAGCGTGGGGTGATCTTCGCCGGCATCGATGTCATTGGCGACTATATGACCGAGATCAATGTCACGAGTCCGACCGGTATCAGGGAACTCGATACCGCATTCGACCTCAATATCGCGGGCACCCTGTTTGACGCTATCGAGGCCAGACTCGCCTGAAGAGCAGCCAGGCACCTATAATAGCTGCTTTGGCAGGCTGAGTATCAGTAGACGGGTGACATAGGTCTCAACACCACGAGGCGTATGCAGGTAAACTGCACAAATCATTGATTTCCTGTGAGACAATTCGGCGGTTCGGGTTATTGACAACTGCCTCCCTGGGAAATGGCTGAGTTAATCTCAAACACTGATGAGATCGATCCGGAAGGACCTATCGATTCATTCGTCCTCGATACCGGCCCGCTTCCGGACCGCCTTCCTCCAATGCTGTTCCTGGCCGCGCTGGTGCACGGCATCCTGATTATTGGCATTACATTCAACGCGGTCATCGGCGACGCATTTTCCGAGGTGATTTCGCTTGAAGTCACGATTGTCGCTAACCCCGAGCAGAATGTCCTGAAACCGGACAAAGCGGACTATCTTGCGCAGGCAAACCAGGAAGGTGTTGGTAATACCAGGGAGCAGGCAAATCCCAGCGCGCGCGCCGAGAGCATCGTACCGATCAATAATCCCGGCGATGAGAATGGCGATAGCCTCGAAGAATCCGTTTTTCTGGATGAATCGGCAGACCAGGTCCTGACAACCCGCTCAAAACAAAATCCCGAGGTAATGGACAAGCCGCGCGACGATCCCACGCCCGATGAATCAATCGCTATCGCAATGGCGGCCGGCATCGAGATCACGTTGCCGTTGCCGCAGAAAGAGTTAGCTGACGTAGCGATCCACGACTCCAGTCCCCGTGAACTTGTAACCAGCGTGAACACACGGGAATCCAGGATTGCTCCATACCTGGACCGCTGGAAAAGAAAAATCGAAGCCATTGGCGTCAAATACTTTCCCGAACAAGGCCTTATCGATGGCATTAGCGGCAGCCCAACGCTCGAAGTAATTATCGGCGCATCGGGACAGCTTCAGGAGGTAATCGTGCGTCAGACTTCCGGTTCGAGCGTCCTGGACCACGCTGCGCTCGAAATTCTGCGTCGCGCCGCGCCATTTGATCCGTTTCCGGAAGCAATACGGGTCGATTACGACACCTTACGCTTTGCCTACAAGTGGCAGTTCAGCCACACCGGCATTGAGTCGACTGCAAGCACCAATTAATATTGGTTATACTCAAGTAATGGAACTTGAGGATTCGCTCTGTAATCAGTTGTTGATCGCCATGCCCGGTATGGCCGATCCGAATTTCAACAGCACGGTTACCCTGGTTTGTGATCATAACGCCGAGGGTGCGCTTGGCATCATTATCAATCGGCCGATGAATCTGAATCTTGGTGGTCTGCTTGAGCAATTGTCACTGGACCACGCCGATCAGTCCAAGGCCAGTTCCCCGGTGCTGGACGGCGGCCCGGTCGGGCGCATGCGCGGATTCGTTTTGCACAATCCGCACGGGTCGTTCGAGAATTCGGTCGCTGTGTCCTCCAACATCCAGCTCACCCTGTCGCGCGACGTACTCGATGCCATGGCTGCAGGGTCTGGTCCCGATAAATCGCTGGTCGCACTGGGTTACGCCGGCTGGGATGCAGGACAACTCGAACAGGAAATGCTTCACAACACGTGGCTGAGTGTTCCGGCCAGTCCGGAAATCATCTTCGACGTGCCATTTGCTGATCGATGGAGCGTTGCAGCGGAGACCATCGGCATCGATATCAGCCAGATGTCTCCGCATGCCGGCCACGCCTGAAACAATTCTCGCTTTTGATTTCGGATTGCGGCGCATCGGCGTTGCGGTTGGTCAACAGGTAACAGCTTCCGCCAATCCACTTGCCGTCATACACAACAGCGAGAACGGGCCGGACTGGACCGCAATCGGTGAGCTTATCCTTGAGTGGCAGCCGGCCAGGATCATTGTCGGCATGCCTGCCTGCGCAGACGGATCTCCGTCGGAAATCTCGAACTGCGTCAACGGATTTATCCGCGAGCTCGCCCGCTTCGACCGGCCCATCGAGACTGAGGACGAACGATACTCGTCGCTTGAGGCCGGGGAGCTACTGAAATCCGAGCGCGCCCTGGGACTGCGAGGCCGTATCAAGAAAGGTATGATCGACAGTGCCGCTGCAACACTGATCGCGGAAAGGTGGCTCACCAGGAATTAGTCAGCCAATACATTCATAATCAGAGTAGTATTCCGCCGCGATGTCAGTAACCGAGCTTTTTGAAACGAGTGGCGTAGCCGACGACGCCGATCTGCAGTTCAGCGCTGATGGTCACCTTCGCCACTTGCTGACGCTGCGCGGCCTGAATCGCCGCCAGATCACGGATCTCCTTGATCGGGCGGAGACCTTCCTGAGCCGTCCCGGACAAGCTGCGGTGCGCTCGCAGGCGCTTAAGGGCGTTACCGTTGGCAACCTGTTTTTCGAACCGAGTACCCGCACACGCGCGTCCTTCGAACTTGCTGCCACACGTCTCGGCGCCGACTTACTGAACCTTGATGTCAATACATCGGCACGCAAAAAAGGCGAAAGCATCCTCGACACAATTTATACGTTACAGGCAATGCAGATCGACGTATTCGTGATCCGAGATGCCAGTGCCGGCGTGCCCGCCTATATCGCGCGCAACGTGAATGATTACGTCATGATTTTGAATGCAGGCGAGGCCAGCGTGTCGCATCCGACCCAGGGCCTGCTCGATCTCATGACGATTCGCCAGCACAAGGGCAATTTTGAAGATCTTACTGTCGCCATTGTTGGCGACATCGCTCATTCCCGCGTCGCCCGTTCGGCATCAGAGGGATTGATGATTATGGGGGTCGGCGAGTTAAGGCTGATCTCTCCCGAAGCACTGGCGCCTGACCCAGATGATTTTCCGGGAGCGAGCATTCTGCACAGACTGAAGGAGGGCATTCGTGGTGCGGATGTGGTCATGGCGCTCAGGATTCAACGCGAGCGAATCGGCAGCCTCGACGGCATTCCCGGCATTGATGAATATTTCGCCAACTTTGGGATCAGTCACGAACGCATGAAACTTGCGGCGGCGGACGCGATTGTGATGCATCCCGGGCCGATGAATCGCGGTATCGAAATTGAATCCAGTCTTGCTGACAGCCAGTGTTCCGTAATTACAGACCAGGTCACAAATGGAGTTGCTATCCGCATGGCCGTTCTCAGCACGGTTGTTGAAACAATGGAAAGGCAGTGACCGCGACCGGACTGGCAACAAAAAAAGCTCAAAAAAACCGCGGGACCCTGTTTGTCGAAGACGCAGAAGTTATCGCGGTCAAATCCTTTCCCGGAGAACAGTTCATAACCCGGCTCACCGCTCCGAAGTGCGCCGAACACGCTGCTGCAGGCAGTTTCGTCCATATCCAGTGCGACGAATCCATGCCGATGCGCCGTCCGCTCTCCATCATGCGAACTGATGCGGACGAGGGCTGGATCGAGGTTCTGTACAAAGTTGTCGGCGAGGGACTGCGCGCCCTCGCAAGCAAAAAAACAGGCGACATGTTGAGCGTAATCGGCCCGATCGGATACGGATTTACGCCATCGCCCGAGCGCCCGAAATCCCTGCTCATTGGCGGCGGTGTCGGCATTCCACCGATGGTATTTCTCGCAGAGGCCCTGACAGGCAGCGACGCCACCTGGCAGCCGCTCGTTCTGATGGGATCCGAAATACCCTTTCCTTTCCAACTTACGAATTCAGAGATCGCGAGCAAATGGCTGCCAGATGAAATCTCCAGCACCATGCCTTTGCTTGAGGAGTGGCAGGTACCTGCCCGTCTCGCCAGCCTGTCGGATTTTGCAGGTGTCTACCGGGGCTATGTCACGGACCTGGCGTGTGAGTGGCTCAGCAGCCTGGACCAGGACGAACTTGCGCAAACCGAAGTTTTTGCCTGCGGTCCGACTGCCATGCTGAAGGCGGTGGCGGATATGGCAAGGCAATACGATGTGCCCTGCCAGGTGTCTCTTGAGGAATTCATGGCCTGCGCGGTTGGCGGCTGTGCCGGCTGCACGGTACTCGTGCAGACTGACGATGGACCGGCAATGAAAAGAGTATGCGTAGATGGGCCCGTGTTCGATGCTGCGACCGTATTTCCGGTCGCATAAGCCTGATCATGCTTGAGAAGTTCGAACGCTACCCGCTGACTTTCGGACCCACACCGATCGAAAAACTTGAGCGGCTGTCCGCCCATCTCGGTGGCAATGTCGAGATTTATGCGAAGCGCGAGGATTGCAATTCCGGTCTCGCATTCGGCGGCAACAAGGTTCGCAAACTGGAATACATCGTGCCCGACGCAATCGCATCCGGCACCGACACGCTGGTCACAATAGGCGGGGTGCAATCCAATCACACCCGCCAGGTCGCAGCCGTCGCGGCGAAGATCGGCATGAAATGCCGGCTTGTGCAGGAAAGCTGGGTGCCGTTCCAGGACGCCGTATATGACCGCGTCGGCAACATCCTCATGTCCCGCGTAATGGGTGCCGAAATCGAGCTTGTCGACGAAGGATTCGATATCGGCATCCGCAAAAGCTGGGAGGCCGCGCTGGAAGACATCAAGGACAAGGGCGGCAAACCCTATGCGATCCCTGCCGGGGCGTCGGTACACAAGTTCGGCGGCCTCGGCTATGTCGGTTTTGCAGAAGAACTCCGCGCACAGGAAGGAGAACTCGGTTTCAAATTCGATTACATCGTGGTCTGCACGGTCACAGGATCAACCCATGCGGGCATGGTCGTCGGCTTTGCCAGGGACGGGCGAACCCGGAACGTCATCGGCATCGACGCGTCGGGCACACCCGAACAAACGCATGCTCAGGTGCTCGACATCGCACAAAAAACAGCAGACCTGGTCGAACTCGGCCAGGACATCACGGCAGACGATGTCGTATTGAAAACCGAATACTCCTACCCAAGCTATGGCGTGCCATCAGACGAAACCAACGATGCAATACGTCTGTGCGCGAGGCTGGAAGGCATGATGACCGACCCGGTCTACGAGGGAAAATCCATGCAGGGCATGATCGATCTGGTGAAGAAGGGCTTTTTCCCGACCAAGTCAAAGATCCTGTACGCGCACCTGGGCGGCGTACCCGCGATTAACGGCTACAGTTACATCTATCGCAATGGCTGATTCAAGGGGCAGGTTACCTAATTGGCCCTGTTACCACTGACCAATTAAGTAAACCATCCCCCAGACCTAGCGGTATATGTCGTTCAGCCCAATGCCTGCAGCAATCATCGGCAGGATTTTCTCAATCCTTTTTGTTTTTGTCTCATCGCGTTTGGCGCTCACTACATGGTCCGTGTATTCCCGCTGCAGGCCGGGCCGCAGATTTGCAAAGCCTTTTCGTGTCGGGGCATTCTTCGCCAGCGCTTTTTTAATTCGGGGAAACCGCAAGCGGCTTCTTCTTTTGCGAGCCGATCTTTTTCCCATCCTTGACCAACTGGATCGCTTCCCTGACGTACGTCTTGATCGCCGCTGGTTTGATTTCCTTTGCCGATTGCGTGCGCCATTGCCGTAGTGCTTTCGTCGTGCCTTCCTGCGCGTTAATGAGAACGTGTTTCTTGTCTTTTAATAGCGCTCCCTGGAAGAACCACAAGCCCAGGTAGGATTTGAATCCGCCGATGCCGACGACGTTTTGACCGTTGTAGGTGTAGCATGGCACGCCCCACTTGACGTCCTCTGTCAGTTCGGTGGACTGCAGAATTTCCCTGAGGCGCCCGAGTTCGTCCTGCTACTTTTCTGCATTCGCAATGTAGTCATCCACTGTCTTATATCGTTTCATAATATTGACATTGGTAGCGGCGGGCCGGCCGGTCAATGAATAGCGCTGAATTTTGCCAGATCGATCCCGCTAGTACTCCCCAGCTTATGCGTCTGACTGTAATATCTCATTTTCCATGCATTGCTGGAAATCCTCAGAATACCAATGCTTTCTGTGTGGCCAATGTTCCTGAAAACCCGGCACCGAAGTTTAATCAATCGCCATTCGTTTCATCCCCGACCAATGACTGGAATCCAAGGCGTCCTCCGTCAATTGAATGCAGGCATTCTCGAATGCGTACATGAAGTTCCCGTGGAAACCCCAATAACGCATTTTCTCAGCACTGCTGATGCTACTTGGATCACTGGCCCCTGTTGTGAATTACCTCTGACAATCCGCTTTGCTTCGACATGAGCGCGAACATGCCGCGAAAATCCTCCGTAACCGAGCGACTCGTACTTAGGCGAATTGCTCGGGTGTTCTGACGGGCGTGTAAAGCAAGGTACACAAGGGTGGCGATAACTACGACGCACCCCACTAATTCTCCGGTTGCGCCCCAGTCCTGAATAGACATGGTGTATCCCCTTCTTAGGCAAAGCCCGATTGTAACGCCGACTCAATGTAGTCCGTATCCGGGGGATCGACGGGGCGTTGATTTGCTATAGTTTTAGTCAGTAATCGACTCAAGAAAAAAACATCGGTGGAGGAAATCATGAATGGAATCGTTCGAACAGGACTATTTGTGTTTTTGATGCCATTGCTGGCGCTGGCTCAGGACGAGGAAGCAACGGAACCCGGATTCAATGAAGCAACTTTTTCCGGGCTGGAATTTCGCAGCATCGGACCTGCGCTTATGTCCGGGCGCATTGCCGATATTGCGATCGATCCGACCAATCCCAGCACCTGGTATGTCGGGGTTGGCAGCGGCGGCGTCTGGAAGACCGAAAACGGCGGCACGACATGGACGCCGGTATTCGATGGCGAAGATACCTATTCGATTGGCTGCATTACCCTTGACCCGAATAACCCCAGCACCATTTGGGTAGGCACCGGCGAAAACATCAGTGGCCGGCATGTCGGCTACGGTGCGGGCGTGTATCGTAGCCGAGACGGCGGTATAACCTGGGAAAACATGGGTCTCACCGCATCAGAACATATCGGCATGATCCGGGTTGATCCGCGCGACTCCAACACCGTTTACGTCGCATCGCAAGGACCACTTTGGTCCGGCGGCGGTGAGCGTGGTCTCTACAAATCGACGGATGGCGGTCAAAGCTGGGACAAGATTCTTGGCGATGGTCTCGGCAATACCGATATCGATGATCAGTACACGGGCGTTTCCGAGGTACACCTTGACCCACGCAATCCAGACATCGTTTACGCGGTTTCCTGGCAGCGCTTCAGAAATGTTGCGGTGCTGTTGGACGGCGGTCCCGGCTCGGGCATTCATAAATCGACAGATGGCGGCGCAACCTGGCGTGAATTGACTGAAGGATTACCAAAGGAAGACAAAGGAAAAATCGGCTTAGCAATTTCTCCACAGAATCCTGATGTCGTTTACGCAACGATTGAACTCGCGCATCGTGAGGGTGGTTTCTTCCGCTCAGAAGACGGCGGCGAATCCTGGGAGAAGCAGAACGACTATCTCTCGGGCGGCACCGGACCACATTATTACCAGGAAATATTCGCAAGCCCACACAAGTTTGATCGCGTCTACCAGATGGACGTGCACCTGCATACGACGGAAAATGGCGGCAGGGATTTCGTCAGAACAAGTTCCGATAAGAAACATACTGACCATCATGCGATGGCCTTTCATCCGACCGACGAGGACTACCTGCTCGTCGGTAACGACGGTGGCGTCTACGAGAGCGTTGACCTCGGCGAGACCTGGCGCTTCATCGCAAATATGCCGGTTACGCAGTTTTACAAGGTCTCCGTGGACTACGACGAACCGTTCTACAATGTCTTTGGCGGCACGCAGGACAACAGTAGTTTCGGCGGGCCCTCGCGCACGAACAACGTCATCGGCATACGCAACGAGGACTGGTACCTGACCCTGGGCGCGGACGGCCATCAATCAGCCGCGGACCCGACCAATCCCAATATCATTTACGCGAACTGGCAGGAAGGGAATCTGACCCGTTACGACCACAGCACCGGCGAAAGTGTTTACATCAAACCGCTACCGGCCGCTGGCGAAGAGGCCGAGCGCGTGAACTGGGACGCACCGATCCTGATCAGCCCGCACAATCCGCAGCGGCTTTACCACGCAACGCATCGCGTGTGGCGAAGCGACAATCGCGGTGACTCCTGGCAAGCCATCAGCGGCGACCTGACCCGAAATGAGGAGCGTCTTCAGCAACCGCTCATGGAGAGACGCTGGAGTTTTGATGCCATTTGGGATCTGTCGGCGATGTCGCGGTACAACACGATCACCTCCCTGTCTGAGTCACCGCTCGTCGCGGGACTTCTGTATGCAGGCACGGACGATGGTCTTATTCAGATCAGCGAAGACGGTGGTACCAACTGGCGGCGCGTCGATAGCCTGCCGGGCGTTCCGGACAATTTCTTCGTCAACGACATCAAGGCAGACCTGCATGACGCAGATTCCGTCTATATCGTCGTTGATGATCACAAGAGCGGTGATTACTCTCCGTATATATTAAAGAGTGAGAATCGCGGCAAGAGCTGGCGCAGCATTGCCGCCAACTTGCCTGAGCGCGATATTCTTTGGCGCGTGGTGCAAGATCACGTCAATCCCAGTCTTCTTTTCGTTGGTACCGAGACCGGAGTTTTTTTTACAGTGAACGCCGGTGGCCAGTGGACCAGACTGTCAGGTGGCGCACCTACGATTGCATTTCGCGATCTCGTCATACAGACGCGTGAGAATGACCTGGTTGGCGCAACCTTTGGGCGCAGCTTCTACATTCTCGATGACTATTCGCCACTGCGTAACATCACTATCGAAATTCTGCAAAACGACACCGTGCTGTTTCCGGTGCGCCGGGCGCACTGGTACGTACAGAGACGGCCGCTGTCATGCGCACGCACCGGTTGTGTCGACAGCCAGGGCCACAGTTATTTTGTTGCTTCAAATCCAGCTTTTGGCGCGAACTTCACATACTACCTGCCTGAGCGACTTCGAAGTCTTAAAGAACAGCGGCAGGAGGACGAAAGGGAACAGCTCGAGCAAAACGAGGATGTCGATTTTCCGAGCTGGGATCGCGTTGATGAGGAAGAGCGCGAGGATGCGCCCGCGATTATTCTCACGGTTTCTGATAGCGACGGTAATGTCATCCGCCATATCGAAGGTCCGGTCGAGGCCGGCTTTCATCGTGTCGCCTGGGACCTACGGTATCCCGCCGTTGATCCCTGGACACCGGAGGAGGAGCGTAACGAGTTTGCGAACCCGACCGGCGTGCTTGTGGCGCCGGGAACGTACCAGGTGGCAATGTATCAGCGTGTCGGCGGTGAGTTGATGAACCTTGGGCAAAGCGAACAATTTGAGGTGGTCTCCATCCGCGAACCGACGCTGCCTGGATCTTCCCAGGAACAGCGCATCGCGTTTTCACGGCAGGTCGACGAAATGCAGCGAGCTGTGAGCGGCACCTTGAGCTCAATCGATGAAGTGCTGACACAACTGGACGCGATAAAAGAGACGCTGCAAAATTCGACCGCCGACATGGCCTTTTATGCGCAGGCAAATTCGCTTCAGCAACGCATCAGCCAGGTTCGTGATCGCCTGAGAGGCAACGAAACTCGTGGCAGCTTCAGCGACCCCGGTTTGATGCCGGTGCGTGATCGCCTGCGATACGCCTCCTACGACGCCAACGGCAACGCATACGGCCCGACCCGGACACAAAGAGATTCGTTTGCGATCGCAGGGGATGCCTATGCGGAAATCGGACCGATGTTAACCGCTCTGATCGAAAATGAGTACCAGGCGCTCAAGCGCGCACTTGATGCGGCAGGTGTGCCCTGGACCCCGGGCCGGGGAGTATTACGACCAAACTAGAGCGTATCACCCCAGCTGAGGGCTTTTTAACCCCCGAAGTTGACTTTGGCCTCGAGGTTGGAGCGAGAATCCGCCTGCGACATCGCCTCTTCGAGCGTAATCGTGCCGTCCTTGTATAGCGCGAGCAGCGCCTCGTCGAAGTTCTGCATGCCTTTTTCGGAACTGTCCTTCAACGCTTCCTTCACCGCGGGGATATCACCCTTCAGGATCAGATCCTTGATATGCGGCGTGTTGAGCATCAATTCGACAGCAGCGACGCGTTTGCCGGTGCGCGAACGAACGAGCCTCTGTGAAAGGATCGCACGGAGGTAGTGTCCCATATCCATGAAGATCTGTGCATGCTGTTCCACAGGGAACATGTTGATGATGCGATCAAGCGTTTCTGGTGCGTTGTTCGCATGCAAGGTGCCGAGAACGAGATGACCGGTACCTGCCATGTCGATGGCTGACTGCATCGATTCGCGATCTCGGATCTCACCTATCTGCAGCACGTCCGGTGCGCCGCGCATCGCGCTTTTCAGTGCCCGCGCATACGATTTCGTATCGATGCCAATCTCGCGCTGATTAACGATTGACTGCTTGTTCGGATGCAGGAATTCAATCGGGTCCTCAATCGTAATGATGTGTGACGACGTATTTTCATTGCGATAATTGATCATCGCCGCAAGCGTCGTTGACTTACCGCTACCCGTTGCGCCCACCATCAGGATCAGCCCACGGCGAAGCATGATCAGTTCTTTCATTTGCTCGGGCATACCGAGTTCTTCGAGCGTCGGTAATTCTGCGGTGATGTACCGCAGAACCATAGCTACGTTGCCGCGTTGATGAAAAACGTTGACACGGAAACGGCCCAGGCCTGGTTCCGAAATTGCAAAGTCGACTTCGAGTTCGCGCGTAAACGTCTCAAGCAGTTCGTCATCCATCAACTCAATTGCCGCCTGTTTGACCATTTTTGGCGTCATTTCGAGTTTATTCACCGGCATTATTTTGCCGTCGATTTTGATTTTAGCCGGAGCAAACGGCGCGAAAAAAAGGTCCGACGCTTTTTTTTCGACCATCAGCTTGAACAGCGGCTTGACATTCATGCGCTATGCAGTCCCTTTAGGAATTGCTCAGAATGACTGAGCAGAATCTTCTTCCACAATCTTCAGGCTTTCCGACTGCTGAGCTGTAATCGAAGACTCGCGCTTACTTTCAAGCTTGATACGCAATCTGAGTTCGTTCTTCGAGTCAGCATTACGCATTGCTTCTTCATAGGATATGTCACCGTCCTCATACAGCGAGAAAATCGCCTGATCGAAGGTCTGCATGCCGAGACGCGTGGACTTGGCCATGATCTCCTTGATCTGCCCGACCTCGCCTTTGAATATCAGGTCGGCGATGAGTGGCGAATTCAGCATGATTTCCATGGCGACTACCCGGCCGACGCCCGATTCCCGCGGAATCAGGCGTTGCGAAATGAACGCCTTGGTATTGAGTGACAGATCCATCAGCAACTGCGTACGACGTTCCTCGGGAAAGAAGTTGATGATGCGATCGAGCGCCTGGTTAGCGGTGTTGGCATGCAGGGTCGCAAGACAAAGGTGACCGGTTTCAGAAAACTGGATGCCGTATTCCATCGTTTCGCGGTCACGGATCTCGCCGATCAGAATGACATCCGGCGCCTGGCGCAGCGTGTTTTTCAATGCCGCATGCCAGCTCTCGGTATCCACGCCAACTTCACGTTGTGTAATCACGCAGCCCCTATGCGGATGCACGAATTCCACCGGATCCTCAATCGAAACAATGTGGCCCTTCGAGTTTTCATTCCGATGCCCGATCATCGCTGCGAGTGTCGTCGATTTACCAGAACCCGTGCCGCCGACCACGATCACAAGACCGTGCTTGTTCATGACAACGTCCTTGAGAATCGGTGGCAAATTCAAGCCTGCCAGAGTTGGAATCTCGGTCTTAATCGTACGCAGCACAGCGCCTACCATGCCCTGCTGTATGAATGCGCTAACGCGGAAGCGGCCGATACCTTGCGGTGCGATGGCAAAGTTACATTCTTTGGTAGCGTCGAATTCCTTGACCTGTTTATCGTTCATGATGGAGCGAACCATCATCGCCGACTGATCAGCCAACAAAGGCTCATCGGTAGCCTTGTGAATCGTGCCGTCAACTTTAATTGCAGGGGGAAAGCCGCAAGTGATGAACAGGTCTGAGCCTTCTTTTTCAACCATTTTCTTCAGCAGGTTTTGCATCAGTCGGACTGCCTGTTCGCGTTCCATTTAACGATTCTCCTCTCGGTACGTCCTGAAGACTTTGACGCTCTAGAAATTGTCTTTATTGGCGGCGCGGTACCTGGCCTCTTCCTTGTTGATCAGGCCCTTGGCCAACAGTTCGGACAAATTCTGGTCGAGCGTATACATTCCCGAACCCTGCCCGGTCTGAATCGCGGAATACATCTGGGCAATCTTGCCTTCGCGAATCAGGTTCCTGATCGCCGGCGTGCCAATCATGATCTCGTGCGCCGCAATTCGTCCGCCACCGATCTTCTTCATCAGAGTCTGCGAGATGACCGCTCGCAGCGACTCCGATAACATCGCCCGAACCATTTCCTTTTCAGCTGCCGGAAACACATCGACGATGCGGTCAACTGTTTTTGCCGCTGAACTGGTGTGCAGCGTCCCAAATACCAGGTGACCGGTTTCTGCCGCGGTCAACGCCAGACGAATTGTCTCAAGGTCACGTAGCTCGCCAACCAGGATCACATCCGGGTCTTCACGCAATGCCGAACGAAGCGCCTCGTTGAATCCGAGCGTATCACGATGTACTTCGCGCTGATTGATGAGCGACTTTTTGCATTCGTGAACAAATTCTATCGGATCCTCGATCGTGAGGATGTGATCTGGTTTGTTGTCGTTGATGTAATCGACCATCGCCGCCAGGGTGGTCGACTTACCGGAACCGGTCGGCCCGGTTACCAGAACGAGGCCGCGCGGATGCATCACTATATCCTTGAAAATGGCCGGCGCGCCCAGATCATCGAGCGACAGGATTTCCGAGGGAATGGTTCTGAACACCGCAGCTGAACCACGGTTCTGGTTGAAAGCATTGACGCGAAAACGGGCGAGCTTCGGAATTTCAAACGAGAAATCGGTTTCCAGAAATTCTTCGTAGTCCTTCCGCTGCTTGTCATTCATGATGTCGTACACCATGCTATTGACGTCTTTGTGGGTCAGTGCCGGCATGTTAATGCGTTTGATGTCGCCATCGACGCGAATCATGGGTGGCACGCCACCAGAAAGGTGCAAATCGGATGCGTTATTCTTCACCGTGAACGATAACAATTGGGCAACGTCGACGGCCATATGTCTCCCTCTGGATGCAACTGACCCGACTTACCATAACCCGGACCTGATGGCTACTTAGTATAGCGGAGCAGTCGGAGCAAAACGTGATAAAAGTCACGGAAAACTTTCGCAAAATCCGAGATTTGCTGGCAAAAGCCGCCGCTGACGCAGGGAGATCGGCGGGCCAAATCCGGCTCCTGGCGGTCAGCAAAACGAAACCCGCCGCGGCCGTTCTCGAGGCCTACGCCGCCGGACAACGGGATTTCGGCGAGAATTTTGTCCATGAGGGACTGGAAAAGATCGCCGCAGTCGACCGGGCCGACGCTATCTGGCATTTCATCGGCCGTCTCCAAGCCAACAAAACAAGATCTGTAGCCCAGCATTTTCTATGGGTTCACACCGTTGACCGGCTCAAGATAGCACGCCGCCTGAGCGTCCAGCGGCCCTGCCATGCTGGTGCCCTGAATGTCTGTATCGAGGTCAATATCGATGCCGAAGACAATAAATCCGGTGTAGCAGCCGCCGAGGTGGCGGATCTGGCGGCGGCGGTGGCCGAGCTGCCCCGCCTCCGGCTGCGCGGCCTCATGTGCCTGCCGGCGATCCGGGACGATTTTGAAGAACAGCGACGACCCTTCGCCAGGCTACGGGCGCTCATGGAATCGCTGAACAGGTCCGGAATGCAAATGGATACACTTTCCATGGGCATGACAGCAGACTATGCTGCCGCAATCATGGAGGGCGCAACCATCGTCCGGGTGGGAACTGCAATTTTCGGTGCCAGAGAATGATCGATACCAAAGTAGGGCTAATCGGCGGTGGCAACATGGGACGGGCGATTGCCGGGGGACTCCTGCGCGGCGGTATGCATGCGACAGATCTGATGATTGCCGAACCCCTGCCCGTGCAATGCGATCTTTTGCGGAAGGAGTTCTACGGCATCCTGGTGACCGAAGAAAACCAAACGGTCGCCGCGGCGGCAGACATCCTTTTGTTTTCCGTGAAACCGCAAATTCTGAAGCCGGTTTGCGAGAATCTCGCGGATGTCGTCCAACAATTACGGCCATTGATCATGTCGATTGCCGCGGGTCCGAAAATCGATGACATCGATCGATGGCTAGGGGGAGGCTTGTCCATCGTCCGGGTAATGCCCAATCAGCCAGCGCTAATCGACCAGGGGATATCGGCGCTGTTTGCTAACGACCGAACCAGTGATTCGGGACGCAACATTGCCGAAACAATCATGACGGCAGTTGGCCAGGTCGTCTGGCTGGACAGTGAATCGAAAATGGACGCTGTTACAGCAATATCCGGCACCGGCCCGTCATATTTCTATTTGCTTATCGATTGCATGATCGAGGCCGGCATCAAGTCCGGCATCGACCCGGAAACTGCCCGCACGCTTGCGGTCGAGACCGCGCGCGGGGCAACCTCGCTTGCCTCCGCCGAAACGGTATCGATGTCATCGCTCATCGAACGTGTGCGCTCACCAGGCGGCACCACGACGGCCGCGTTTGAACAACTCGATGCAGCGGATGTTCGTGGTATCTTTGCCGACGCTATCGACGCGGCCGAGCGACGGGCTGCCGAGCTAGCTAAAGAAGCTGCCGCAAGTTAGACAAGAAAATCGCAATGACTCAGGCTATATACTTCATCGTAAAAACGCTGGTGCAGCTATACCTGCTGTTGCTTCTGCTGCGTTTTTGGCTGCCGGTTTTGAGGGCAGATTTCCGCAATCCGATCGCTCAGGGCATTTTGCGAATAACCTCTCCGCTGGTAATACCGGTAAGGCGATTTATTTCGCCGATTGGCCGTCTTGACACGTCGACGATCCTGGTTGCCTACATACTCGAGTTTCTGCTGGTGCTGGTGCTGCTCGCACTAAGAGGGCTCCATGTGGGAACCCTGCCAATTGCGATTACGGCGATTCTTGAACTTGCCATCCAGAGTCTCAATCTTTTCTTCATCGTTATTTTGATCAAGGTCGTATTGAGCTGGGTGGCGCCGCAAAACTACAACCCGATGACCGCGCTGCTGAATACGATGGCAGAGCCAGTGCTCAGTCCGTTTCGCCGCATCGTTCCCGCGATCGGTGGATTCGATATTTCGCCGATTTTCGCAATCGTACTTTTGAAAGCTGCAGAAATAGTCCTGCAAACGTACAGGCCGATTCCAATTTGAGTTTTAACGGGGCGATTCGACGCTGGCAGAAAAGGTTCGAAACGCAGCCTGGTCGTTGCGGTTCCTGTGCAGCCGCGCGGCAGCCGCAGTGAAATCCAGGGGGTGAGGAATGGACGGCTGCGTACCAAGACCACTGCCCCACCCACCGGTGGCAAGGCAAATCAAAGATGTCATCCGGCAGCAGGCCAGGGAATTCGGCGTACCTCCGTCACGTATTGCATTGACCGGTGGCGCAGCGCAGCGCAGCAAGACTTTCGTGATTTCGAAGCCGGCAGATCTGCCGTCCTGGCTCAGAGAGATGAAACTAAATTTCTAGGATCGATGGGGTCAGAATCGCCAGACCGAAACACTAAAGATCAATCCGCAACGATCATTGGCGTTTTAACCAACGGATAGGGCAGACTGGGCATAGGACAAGCGTCGCCGATGGGCTATAGTCTACAGGTGAGTTGCTTTACCCGACAAGGGAACGCAGAGCATGAGAAAAATTAAAACAGTCATCACTCTGTCATGTGTGTCGTTACTTGTTGCTTGCGGTGGACCTGCCACTGACGCGACAGTGCCTGAGGCAGAGCCCGCTGGCGCGACATCGGTGGATATTGGTGAGCATATCGTTCATTTCAGCGCACAGTCTACGGATAATTTGCCACCGGAAGTGGCGCGGGCCTATGATTTCGTACGCAGCAAGAACCGTGCAATGTTGACCGTATCGGTACTCGAAAAAGGCACGAACAAAGCGGTAACCGCCGAGGTCACGGTCAAAACGGTCAACCTGACCGGGCAACTCAAGAACGTAACGATGCGCACGATCACGGAAGGCGACGCCATCTATTACGTCGGGGAAACTTCGGTTGCCAATCACGAAACCCTGATTTTCGACATCACGATCACCCCGGAAGGTGTCAACAAGTCAGTCGACGTTCGCTTTAAGCGCCAGTTCATCACAAACTAAAACACAGGGCATATTTCCCGGTTTTTTTTCGCCGATTCAGAGATAAGGATTCGCAGGAGCCCGGGCGACCGGGCGACAAACATTGAAGGCATGTTCAAGAAACATGCCTTCAATGTTTGCTAAGGTTGAATCCACCACGTTGGCCAAACGAAGATCGCCCGACGGGCTCCTGCGTGTGTCGAGCGATAAACGCCTCCACAGCCTCGCGCAACAGCGTAAGCTTGCCGTGAAAGAAATGTTCAGCGCCCTCGAGTATTTGCAGCTCCGGCCCCGGGTCGAGTTCGTTCACCCATGCGACAGTTTGATCGACAGCGACCAGTTCATCCTGACCGCCCTGCAGAATCAGCCATGGACATTCCGGCTGAGACGACAGGGATTTTGTGAACCGCGATATTGCGGGCGCAATACTAATAAGTCCCGCAGGCCTCCGCACGACGGAAGCGCGAACGGCGATTGCGGCGCCAAAAGAAAACCCGGCATTCCAGAGCGGCAGGTCCGGGTAATTATCGGATAACCAATCCATTGCTGCAAATACATCTTCGAGTTCACCCCTGCCTTCATCGAACTCCCCGTCACTTTCATTAACGCCACGAAAGTTGAAGCGCAGTGCAATGAATCCCTGCCTGATGAAGCTGCGCGCCAGGGTATGGGCAACTTTGTTTTGCATCGTGCCGCCGTGCAGTGGATGTGGATGACAAACAACGGCGCAACCAACCACCTCCGTATCCTGCGATGCTTCGAGCAGCGCCTCGAGTTTGCCCGCCGGTCCATCCAGCTCAAGCTTCTGTGACCTTCGCAATCCTGGCATTCGCTGATTCCGCTGTGATTTGGACCCGTACGCTGGCGGACAATCCTATCCTCAGTGCCTGAGATTGTCGCCGGGAATCCGAACCGGCCTCGACGCCAACGATAGAAAGCAACTGCGATCGCTGGCCAGTCAGGCCGATATTGGCGTAAAATTATAACCTTATGCAGCCCCTGTGTGCCCGGGGCGCGAAACACCCGATTTCTGGAAAGTGAAACACATGTCATCGACTATCGAGCTGGAAAACAAGTTTTGCGCGCATAACTACAATCCGCTGCCCGTTGTGCTGTCACGTGGGAATGGCGTATTCGTCTGGGATGAGAACGGCAAGAAATACCTCGACATGATGAGCGCCTATTCCGCCGTGAGTCATGGGCACGCGAATCCGCGCCTGGTCGAGGTCGTGAAAAAACAGGTCGAAAAACTGACCATCGTTTCCCGGGCCTATTACACGGACCAACTCGGCGAATTTCTGAAGCTCGCTTGCGAATTGACCGGGCAGGACATGGCGCTACCGATGAACACTGGCGCCGAAGCCGTGGAAACCGCAATCAAAGCGGCGCGCAAATGGGGCTACGAGGTCAAGGGTATCGATACGGACAAAGCGGAAATCATTGCCTGCACCGGCAATTTCCATGGCCGCACGATAACGATTATCGCAATGTCGGACGAGCCACAATACCAGTATGGTTTTGGTCCTTATCCCGCCGGTTTCAAGCTGGCCCAGTACGGCGACGCCGAGGCGCTTGAAAAACTGATCACGCCGCACACAGCAGCGTTTCTTGTTGAACCGATCCAGGGAGAGGGCGGCATCGTCGTGCCGCCGGAGGGCTACCTGAAGACCTGCCAGGAAATCTGCCGCAAGCACAATGTGCTGCTAATCGCTGACGAGATCCAAACCGGACTGGGTCGTACCGGCAGCCTGCTTGCCTGTGACCATGAGAAGGTAGTGCCGGATGGGCTGATCCTGGGCAAGGCGCTCGGCGGCGGCATTTTACCGGTTTCGATGTTCCTGTCGAAGCGCGAAGTCATGGAAGTGTTCACCCCCGGCGATCATGGCAGTACTTTCGGTGGCAACCCGCTGGCATCCGCTGTCGGCCTGGAAGCACTGAAAATCCTGATCGAAGAAAAGCTGCCCGAAAGAAGCAAAGAAATGGGCGACTACCTGATGGGAAAATTACATGGACTCAACAGCCCGCTGATTAGCGGAATCAGAGGTCGTGGATTGTTCGTCGGTATCGAGATTGACCCGGCGCTCGCCAGTGCCAGGGAAATCTGCGAAGCGCTGATGGAGCGCGGATTGCTGAGCAAGGAAACTCATGAGACTGTTGTGCGGCTCGCGCCACCGCTTATTATCCGCCGCGACGAAATTGACTGGGCGGTTGATCAGATTAGCGAGGTACTTGAGGATATGGATCGGATTCGCCTGGCCTCATAAAGTCAGTGTCGACGTACACCAGGTTCAAAGGAAATAAGCGATGCCTGAGCTAACTGCCATACACATCGGACTACTGGCCCTCACGCTGGTCGTGGGCGTCGTACTCGGCTCGATTTTCCGGGGTGAGCGCTCCGCGAAAGAAAAGATTGCGATCAATGCCGGCTGGCAGGACCAGCTGGAGTCACAACAGGCCGAGCTAGATCGTCTCGCCGAGCAGAATAAGGGCCTGATGGAACAAATCAGCCAGTATCAGGCCTCACACAAAGACTCGATTAATCGCGCCAAGGAATTATCTGATTCCCTCAAGGAGTCATTTCAGCGGCGCGATGAAATGAAAACCCATATTAATGATTTTCGGAAAAAGCTGGAGCTTACGATCGCGCAGCGCGACAAGCTCAAAGACGCTGTCGAAAACCGTGAAATTCAGAACAAAAGTTCCACCAGCGAGCTCAAGGAAAAAGATGACAAGATTTTCCATTTAAGCCGCGAACTGACTAGTTGGCAAAATCGTGTACCGCCGCTGGTTGAAAAATTTCAGGAGCGTGACAGACAGGCACGGGAACTCGAGGAAGAGTTGGTAAAGGCCAGGGCAAGAATCGAATCGTTCGAAGAAATGGCCCAATCGAATCAGACCCGAATTGAGCCAATTGACGCTGGTACCTTGCCGGATGGCCTGGAGGCGTCGAACGAGCCGCACTCGGATACGTCAACTCATGCAGTGTCCGTATTGCAGGACCAGATCGACGATGGCGCGGTATCGGAAGAAGGGGGTGAAGCGGTAGAGAATCTGACAACATCGGATGATGAGTTTCTCCCCGCAGACAAATTCGTTGATGAAGAAGACAAGATGGCCGATGAGCCTGATGCGCAAACGGAACAAGTGCCAGACTCTATAGAGACGTTTACCGCATTGGCTGATGAGCTTCTCGCCGCAGACAGATTCGTTGGCGATGAAGACCGGACGGCCGATGAGCCTGACCCGGGCACGCAAAAAAGCGAGGATGGTTCGTTGACTGGCGAACCTAAGTCAGGCGACGACAAAGATGATCTGAAGCAGATAAAAGGCGTGGGGCCTGCGATCGAAAAAACACTTAACGATCTTGGCATCTTCCTTTTCAATCAGTTAGCCGAGATCAGCGAACAGGAAATCGATCGTGTTGCACAGCAGCTGAAGGGGTTTCGCAGCCGTATTTACCGCGAAGACTGGATCGGACAGGCTCGCGACCTGCATCATCAGAAAACAATAATCTGACCTGACCGTGTCACTTATGCGGGCTTGCTCAGGGCTTGGCAGCGGCTTCGCCGTCGAGGCCTTTCAAACCAGCAAGTTCGACTTCAAACACGAGCGTCGATCCGGGCGGGATCAGGGCGCCTGCCTGACGGTCCCCATAGGCTAGCTCCGGCGCGATAGTCAACTCGCGAATTTCGCCGATTTTCATGCCGACAACGCCCTCATCCCATCCGCGAATGACACGGCGTGCTCCCAGCGGAAATTCAAAATGGACGCCGCGATCGACCGAGCTGTCAAATTTGTCACCACGATTATTCTCTGCGGAGCGATCGTAAAGCCAACCCGTGTAATGCACGACAACCGTGTGGCCAACCGCTGCCGCCGCTCCCGTTCCCTCTCGCAGCAGCCGCATAGACAGACCTGGCACAATTTCAATCACCTCAATGGCAACCGTCCCGGACGCAGCTGATTCAGCGGCTGCTTCCCTGCCCGCCGTCGCGTTTTCGTCAATCCCCGAGTTGCCGCATGCGGTTATCGCCATCGCGATGCCGGGCCAAATGACCAATCGAATTAATTTCATTTCTCGTGCCTTGAGTTAATTGTTGATTGCGCGTCACTTAAGATTTGTCAAACTCGAGTGACGCAGAATTAATGCAATAGCGCAACCCGGTAGGTTCTGGCCCGTCTTCAAAAACGTGGCCAAGATGTGCATCGCAGGTGGCGCAAACAACCTCATCCCGGATCATGCCGTGACTCGCGTCCCTGATTGTACGCACCTTGTCACCGGCAAGCGGTAACCAGAAACTGGGCCACCCGCTACCGGAATCATACTTGTGATCCGAACTGAACAGCTCCGCCCCACAACAGACGCACTGATAAACGCCGTCATCCTTGTGATTGACATATTTGCCGGTAAACGGCTGCTCGGTACTCTTGTGTTGCGTGACCTCGAACTGGTCGTCGGTCAGCCGCGAGCGGAGATCAGCACTAGCGTCGGTATCTTGATTCATGTGTGCTGATCTGCATTGCCGGACCCGATCTCCAGCAACAGCTGGTTGATCCGGCGCACGTACTCAGCCGGGTTCGACAGTTGCGCACCCTCTGCCAGCAAAGCGTGGTCCAGCACGATATTCGATAGTTCACGAAAACGCTCATCATCGGCCTCGGCCGACAACCTGCTGACCAGCGAGTGCTCAATATTGATCTCGAGGATCGGTTTGGATTTCGGCAATTCCTGCCCGGAAGCCTGGAGTATGCGCCGCAGCTGCGGTGTCAGATCCTGCTCGCCGGTAACGACGCACGCAGGTGAGCCGACGAGACGCTGACTGATATTGACCGTTTCAACCCTATCTTTAAGCGTTCTCCTGATCTTTTTCAGCAGCGGCTTGTTCTCATCGTTCAATGCCTCTTGCGTGATTTGACCATCGCCATCAGGCAGCGCGAGCTGTCCACGGCCAACATCCTGAAACGTCTTGCCCTCGAATTCCGGCAAGTGATCGACCATCCAGGAATCGATGCGGTCGTAGAGTAATAATACTTCAAGACCCTTCTCGCGCAATTGCTCGAGATGAGGGCTTGCACTTACAGTTTCGAAATTGTCTCCGAGGACGTAGTAAATCTTATCCTGACCCTCGCCAGCACGAGCGACGTAGTCAGACAATGACTGATCCTGTTTGGCAGAATCGGTATGTGTCGATGCAAATCGCAGCAGCCTGGCAAGCTTTTCAGCATTCTGCTGATCTTCAACCAGGCCCTCTTTGAAAACCTGCCCAAACTCGCCCCAGAATTTTTCGTAATCCTGAGCTTCGTTCGCCGCCATCTTTTGCAACATATCCAGCACGCGCCGCGTCAACGCGCTACGCAAAGCGTCGAGTTCAGGGTTTTGCTGCAGGAGTTCCCGGGACACATTCAGCGGCAAGTCCGCTGAGTCGATGATCCCTTTGACGAATCGCAGGTACAATGGCAGGAATTGTTCCGCCTCATCCATGATGAAAACACGCTGCACATACAACTTGAGCCCCCTCGGCGCATCCCTGTTCCACAGGTCGAACGGTGCCCTTGCAGGAATATAGAGGAGACTCGTGTATTCCCTTTTTCCCTCAACCCGATTGTGGCTCCAGCAAAGCGGATCGACAAAATCGTGGGCAATGTGTTTGTAGAACTCCTTGTACTCGTCCTCGCCGATATCGGAGCGCGAACGAGTCCATAACGCAGTCGCTGCATTTACTGTTTTGGGCTCGCTGTCCGTTTCACCGAGGTTCTGCAACAGCACCGGAAATCCGATGTGGTCGGAAAATTTTCGAATCAGTGAATCGAGGCGGAGTTCATCGGCGAACTCTGATTCGGCGTCCTTTAAATGCAAGGTCACGGTTGTGCCGCGTTTATTGATATCCGCAGACTCGACAGTAAATTCGCCTTTTCCATCAGACTCCCAACGGACGCCGTCGCGCGATTCAAGGCCAGCCCTGCGCGTTGCCACTTCAACTTTGTCGGCGACGATGAAGGCAGAGTAAAAGCCAACTCCAAACTGACCGATAAGCCTGGCGTCCTTCTGACTATCGCCGGTCATCTGTTGCAGGAATTCGGCTGTCCCGGATTTGGCTATCGTGCCCAGGTTTTCGATCAACTCTTCGCGAGACATGCCGATACCGTTGTCGGTAACGGAAAGCGTTTTGCTGCCGGCGTCGAAAGCCACCACGATTTGCAGGTCCGGGTCATCTTTCAATAATGCAGGCGATGCCAGCGCCTCAAACCGGAGTCTGTCGGCGGCGTCGGAGGCGTTTGAAATCAGCTCTCTAAGGAAAATCTCTTTGTTGCTGTACAGCGAATGAATCATCAACTGCAGCAGCTGCCGGACTTCGGCCTGAAACCCCAGGGTCTCCTGGCCGTTCTTGTCACTCACCTGGTCTCACTCCTGAATCAGCTTAATCCTGGTGCAGCATTACGCCGCTCGTGCCGACAGACAAGATAGTGGCTCCACCGGGATTTTCAAGCTTTGCTGAGACGATTCCGAACTGGAAACGTTGAACTAGTCGGCGATTGCGTCGGGCGACGGACCAACCACGCCCCGAAACAGCATGCCGACCGCCAGCAGCGAGACCACGGCCACGGCCAGCGGAGGATTCCAAAGTGCAATAAAGATGCCGAACAGCTGCAATACGGCTGATGTAGCCAGGAACAGGAAGAATCGAAATGCCTGGCGGATGCGCTCCGCCTTCAGAGCGGCGGCGTAAAACAGATCTTCGAGATCGTCAAGAAACTGGACCAGGCATTCCATCAGCTGAGTGCTCTCCGCACGTTATCTGACAATCGAAAGAGTTGGTCCCGGGCGCTTGGTCTCACCTGCATCTGAATCCGTGTCCTGCATGGCGCTGACATTCGATTGCTTCGCATGTGCGATTGCGCGATGGAACAGTGCCCACCGTTGACGTGCTGACTCGTCCTTGAGCGCCGTTACCGGTGATTCATTATGTACGCACTTGTTTGACATACTTCCATGTTCTTAGGTGTAGTCCATTAGGTGGAACTATAGTCCCCTCAATTGGCATTCGCCGTGAGGCAGATCACAGCTTGCTTTAGAAACTCTTGTGCAACCCTTTCTAATTCGTAAAAGAGAGAACCCGTTCGAACTTTTTTGCGGACTTAGTCATCGCTTGTGTACAAGCCACAATAAATTGCGTGTACGAAATGTCTCGCACAGAATCACCTGTGATCCGTGTCACGTGGCGTCAAGAATTAGCAATGGAATTGGTGTTTCAGGTTTGACTTAAGCTGAGCAGCTTGTTTGCGGAACAGAATACTAGCTATCGAACCAGTTTCGTTTAACTTGTTCAGCCCAATCGCGATAGCCTTTCCATGTATAAAGCGACGAGTCAACGCTGGCACGACGAGTGCGCGGTGCGGGTGCTTTAGAAATCCATCTGCGATATTGCTGCCAGCCATCCGAGTCGGCTTTGTCACCGGCATGCATACTATTCGCGCGATCGTTTGCTTCCGGTTCGTCTGCCGCTTCAGCGCTGGAATCACTGGCCCAGGTAATTTCTTTGCTGTCCTGCATAAGCGTCTGCTCTTCTAGTCCTATGCACAGATGCTACGTGGCACAGGTTCCCGGGCACAGGAACTGCATCACAATGCAGTAAGCCATTTTTTATATAAAGATCAATATGTTACTGTGTCTTTTTACTTAATGAAGAAGGCCCCTTCAGGGCACTGGCCAGACTATTTAACTAAATGCGAAACCTCGCAGATGCACAAATCGGCAGACAGCCGAGCGCCAGCCCGAACATTTTACGAGTGGCCGGGCTAACTCGTCACCCGGTAACAAGGTGCATAAGATTCACTTGCCAGCTTCATGCGACCATGAATAACAAAATCTGTCAGCAACCCATCGAGCAATTTCATCAGTCGCCTGGAACCGCGGATTTCGAAGGGGCCCAGTTTTTCGATCTCGGCCATCGTGTCATCCCGCACATTGCCGGACACAATGCCTGAAAAAACGCGGCGCAAATTTAAAGCCAGAATGTGCAAGGGAAGATCGCTGCTCAGATCGATCGCACGCATCGACTCATGCGTTGCAATGAACGGTTTCTGGAAAATTTCGTCAATTACCATTCGCCAATTGAAATAATAAGCATCGCCGCGCTTCTTACGAAACTGCCAGACCTCATCGATACCCTCTGACATCTTGCGCGCTACCTTTTCCGGATCGCCGATGATGACTGTATATCGCCTCTGTGCCTCGGAACCAAGCGTCTCCGAAATAAACTCATCGATCTGCCGGAAATACGATTCACTTTCCGGCGGGCCTGTCATTATCATCGGCAACGGCAAATCTCGATTATCCGGATGCAGCAGAATACCCAGCAAATACAATATTTCTTCCGCCGTACCAACACCGCCTGGAAACACCACGAAGCCATGCGCGACCCGAACAAACGCCTCCAATCGTTTTTCCATGTCCGGCATTATCACCAGCGAATTTACGATCGGGTTCGGTGACTCTGCCGCGATGATGCCGGGTTCCGTGATGCCTATGTACCGGCCATTTCGAATGCGTTGCTTGGCGTGGCCGATTGTTGCGCCTTTCATTGGCCCCTTCATCGCCCCCGGACCGCATCCCGTGCATACGTTGAGGGCACGCAAACCCAGCTCGTAACCAACTTTCTTGGTGTAATCGTATTCGTCCCTGCTGATTGCATGACCTCCCCAGCACACCACGAGGTCCGGTTTTACAGGCAACTGCAGAATCCGGGCGTTGCGCAAGATGTGAAAAACGGCGTTGGTTATATTCGCCGATGACTTCAGATCGAACCTGCCGGTTGCGCGCAATTCGTGGTCGGTAAATACAATATCGCGAAGCACGGCGAACAGCAGTTCCCGAATTCCCCGGATCATCGTGCCATCGACAAAAGCCGTCGCCGGCGCGCCTTTCAGCGTGACCTTCAACCCTCGGTCCTGTTGCTTGAAGCCGACTTCGAAGCTCTGATATTTTTGCAGAACTGCGCGCGTATCGTCGGTATCGGCACCAGAGTTCAGTACCGCCAGGATGGAACACCGCAACAGTGCATGCAATCCGCCCTCACCATGTCGCCGAAGCTGCTCTGCTTCGACCTGTGACAGGACTTCGAGACTGCCTTCGGGCCAAACCTCGGCGTCGACCGTTTCATCACTATCGGCCCGCAGGGACGTGCCGGTGACTATTTCTCCGTGTTGCAAATTATTCTTCCAGGGTTCTCACGGCAGGATTTCGATCGGGACATCACCTGGCGTCATAAGCCAGATATCGATCATGTCCGAATTTGAAACCGCGATGCAACCGTTGGTCCAGTCCTCCTTTCGGTAATAAGCTGCAGAATAGGTCGGCATATTGGGCTGACCATGAATCATGATCGCGCCGCCCGGATCGTAGCCCTTGTGCCTGGCATCTGCACGGTCTAGCGAACTGGGATAGGAGATATGAATCGACAGAAAATAATCGCTGTCCGAATTCCTGATATCCAGCGAGTAGAGACCTTCGGGCGTTTTCTGATCTCCCTCGCGCTTTTTGTCGCCAATCGGGGCAACGCCAAGTGCGATGTCAAAAGTACGGAATACCGCGCCCTCCCTCATCAGATGCAGCTTGCGGTTTTCTTTCTCCACGACCACTTTGTCCGCCATCGGAAAATCGCCGGCCTGTGCAGGTAA
>SMVB01136643.1_pt1 | contig 42165 bp, 43 predicted proteins | sample 2456461 | NCBI WGS metagenome assembly SMVB01 (sample SAMN11095934, study PRJNA526329) | marine sediment metagenome | biome: Marine sediment; feature: Surficial sediment; material: Deep marine sediment; isolation source: Hadal surficial sediment | place: Pacific Ocean | collected 2014-05 | depth...
CGCGGCATTAGTGCGCCCATGCACGTCATCTTCGAGCCGCTGGACTGCTTGGCTCGGCTTGCTGCGTTGGTTCCGAAACCCCGGGTCAACCTCACCCGGTTCCACGGTGTGTTTGCCGGCTGGACCCTGTGGTTTTGCCGGCGCCAACCTCAACCGCGGAAATGGACGATGAAAACGATTGACCTGACCTCTTGTTTCCTGCCTACAATTAGCGCGCCCATTCCTCATCGCGATAATGTGGGTCGGTCCAACAGCGTGGCAGTTCTTCGCCCGACAGAAATATCACGTCCGTTTTCCGGTAAACCTCTGGCTCCTGCATTTCTTCGCCAACCTGATCGCGGGCAATCACTTTTTCATGAAGCACGTTAAACAAATCGTGCAGGTCCACCACTTCCAACAAATGGCCATTTGATCGCTGTTTTAATAACATAATTACCTCCGGCAAGATCTGCCACTCGGCGATAGTTCAAGTATAGCCCTTAAGCGGTAACGCGCCCCTAAAGTTTAACCGCCAGCCTGGCCACATCCTCGCCGTCAACCGCGGCGGGCACAGCGCAACACAACAATACTTCATTAGCCTGCAGCGGCGACGAGGGCTCAGTTTGATAGGCAACCGCTCCCGCTACCAGGGTGGTTTTGCAGGCGCCACACTGGCCGCTGCGGCAGCCGAATTCCGGGCTGAAGCCGTGCGCTTCGGCAAATTCGAGCAGGCTGCCGTCGGCCGCGGTCCAGGCTTGCTCTACCTGGGAGTCGGTAAATTCGACAATAGCTTCGCCGGCAACGGGCAGGTGTTCAAATTCGGTGGTAGCGTGGTCGGCGTCACGTTGCAGTGAAGCGGGTCCAAACTCTTCCGCGAAAATTCGACCGTCGTTGATGCCCAACTCGCGCAGCAGGTCGTACAAGAACTGCATAAATGGCCCCGGGCCGCACAGATAAAAATCGTAGTCATCCAGGGGCAGCAGGGCTTGCAGCAGCTGCGCGGATATCCGGCCCTGCTGGTGGTAGTCCTTGCCGGGTTCCAGGGTGCTATCGACCTGGCTTAAGGTCCAGAAGCTTCGAATGCGCCCAGCGGATTGTGCGGCGATATCATTGAGCTCGTCAAAAAACGCACGCTGTTCGCTGTTGCTGGCCGAACTAATCAAGGTTATCGATCGAATAAAACGGGTGCGCACACCTTCAATTAACGCGTGCCGCGCCATGGAGACCATCGGGGTAATGCCTACACCGCCGGCCAGCAACACGGCTGGGCGTTGCTCAGCGGCGTCGAAGGTAAAGGTACCACAGGGGGCTTTGGCCTGAATAGTGTCGCCCACTCTTAACCGGTCATGAATGAAATTGGAGAACACACCGTCAGCCAGTGTGTCATCACTGGCGCTCTCGCGTTTGACGCTGATGCGAACAGTGTCATCAGCAGGGGCGCTGGAGACCGTATACGTTCTAATGACCTCGCGCTCGCCTATCGGCATTTTTACCGTCAAAAACTGTCCGGACTTAAACTTCGGTACCGGCTGGCCTTGAGGTTCCAGGTAAAAAGATTTAATTACACTGCTTTCTTCAACTACCCGGGTAACGGAATAGGTTGACCACTGATTTCTCTGCGTTTCTGCCGCGCGCAATTTTTCCGATTCATCCCAGGTGCCACTCAACAGGGTGTTCGGTGAATATTCATCCAGGCTCCAGCGCAGCGGGAGCGCATTTTCAATCCAGCGCCCGTGATCGAGGTGAAATTTCCACAACCGCTCAGCCCCTTCGAAATATTCCGCTTCCGGTGCGTCCCAGACGATCTCGACAGTTCCGGTCAGCGTTAGTAGATGACCGTTTTCAAAATCCAGGAACAACAAGCCGGCGCGCGGATTTTCAATAAAATTTCCGAAGGTATTGAAATGGTTATTGCCCAGATAATCCGGAATGGTGAGGGTGCTATTGTTATCGATCCGAATAAAGCCGGGCCGACCACCTCGATGTGATACATCGGCGCCGTCACTGGCCTCACCGCTGCCACTATTGACGTAGCTGGCAACGAAAAACGTATCGCTTTGCTGAATCAAGGCGCGTGCGCGGCTGTCGAGCTCGACCATATCGTCAAAGTGCGTCGCCGCCATGGCGTCAGCGTCGACCCTTGAGATTCCGCGCGTTTGAATATATTGCGGACAGTTGCCGAAGGCTTGATCGACAGCGAGACACATGCCATCGTCGGCAACGTCTACAATGTGTGCGGCCAATCGATTGCGCCGACGTGTGGGAAGTTCGATGCCGAGTAATCCAAGCCGGGTACCCGCTTGCAGGGCGTCCGCCAACGGGTCCCCGCTTACCGGTATTGCATTGATGTGCAGCGTTTTTTCATTGCTGGAGCTGATAAAACCAGGCTCATTGAACAAAATTGATGCCCAGGGCCAGCCGGTTTTATCCGCATGGCCGACCAATACAAAGGGCAACTGCTGATAGAACTCCCGGTGTTGCTCAGGCATGTAATCGCGGATGACCCGGCTGCCAAATCGCTCCATTTGCTCTCTGACACCCAGTCGTTGCTGCGCCGCTTGTTCACCACGGTGAAAGGGCGACGGCGATAGAATTTTCCGGTTGGAGTCGCTCATAGTCTGATACCACCGTATAGATTTGGAACAACGGCTTGACCAGCCACCCATGGTCAAGCCGATAGTCTTTATACTCCTATCAGGCGGCCAGGCCAACAGCTGTGGATTGCATTGGCACGAAGCCCGGCAACTGTTCAATGCGCTGCAACCAGGCGCGGATATTGGCGTACTTATCCAGCGAGACATCGCCTTCCGGAGCGTGGGCAATATAGGCATAGTTCGCAATATCGGCGATGGTTGGATGATCAGTCACCAGCCAGTCACGACCTTGCAGGTGCGCCTCTATATCACCCAGTACGGCATGGGCGGTATTGATTGCGTGGTCGTGGTCCAGGGCCGCGCCGAACACATTGACCAGCCGTGCCGCGGCGGGCCCATAGGCGATTTTCCCGGCGGCGACCGATAAGAACCGCTGTACTTGCGCTGCCGCCACTATATCTTCCGGCAACCAGCGTCGCGCCGCGTCATACCGGCTTGCCAGGTAAACCAGAATCGCGTTTGAGTCCGACAGGGTATCACTGCCATCCTCCAGCACCGGCACCTGGCCGAAGCTGTTTTTCTCGAGGTAGGCCGCTTGCTTGTGCGCACCATTGACGAGATCGACATCAACGATGTCCGCGGCCAGGCCGAGAATGGAGAGCAACGCCTCAACACGGTGCGAGTGTCCGGACAGGGCGTGACGGTATAGTGTAATAGTAGACATGATGTTCTCCTTTGCTGTTTAGCGGGGTTGTTGGTAATTCAGGTATTTCTCGGTACGAGTGTTACTCGCTCAAAACAAGGTGCGCTGGCTGGCATTGATGGGTTGTTCATTAATGCTGGCATCGCGGGTATGCATCAGGCCGTCGGCAGAAAATTCCCAGTGCTCGTTGCCATAGGCGCGAAACCACTGACCACTGTCATCGTGATATTCATATTCAAAATGCACCGCGATGCGGTTGTCGGCATAGGTAAACAGTTCTTTCTTGAGCCGATAATCCAGCTCCCGACTCCATTTGCGCGTCAGTAACCGGGATATCTCTGCCCTGCCCTGCACAAATTCACTGCGATTACGCCATTGGGAATCGGGGGTATAGGCGAGGGCAACCCGCTCCGGATCCCGGCTATTCCACAAATCTTCGGCTCGCTGTACTTTCTCGCGGGCGGTTTCCAGGTTAAACGGTGGTATCAGCGCTGTGGTCATCTCTGTGCTCCCGGTTAATGATATCTCCCCAAGAGATACCGATCTGTATATCTTGAAATGAATGTATACTGATCTGTATATCTTGTCAAGAACATATTTGAAGAAAACTGTAATACTTCGCTAGAATTGCCCGTAAGTTAAAACTAAACTACTCGGTATATATTTAACTTGAGCAGGAGAACAAGGATGCCCGCCCTATCGAAAAGAGAGCAAATCGTCACCGCTGCACTACAGCTCTTCTATCGGGATGGCTTCAACGCCACTGGCGTCGACCGCATCAGTCGCGAGGCCGGAGTCACCAAGAAGACCCTGTACAACCATTTCAAATCCAAGGATGAGCTGGTGTTGGCAACGCTGCGTGCGCGGGACGGCTTATTCAGAAACAGGCTTATGCGAGAGACCGAGCGCCTTGGCAGCACGCCCAGAGACAGGCTGCTAACCATCTTTGACGCAGTCGAGGCGTGGTTTCATGAGAAGGGCTTTTCTGGTTGCATGTTTATTAATGCCGCGGCGGAGTTTTCGTCACATGAAGACCCTAATCACATTTTTGCTGCAGAGCACAAACGACTGGTACGCGACTACATTCGCGAGCTCGCTGAGCAGGCCGGCGCTGCAGACCCAGAAACTTTGTCGCAACAACTAAACCTGTTGCTCGAAGGTGCCGTTGTCAATGCGCATGTCGGTGGTAACAAAGAGGCGGCAGCACTGGCGAAATCAATGGCCGCGGTGTTTGTGAACCAAGCCTTCGAGTAAGTAATACTGCGACCTGAGCTACTGCGCCTCGGCCATTGTGGCAATTTGTTGGGCAAAGACCGCCGGATCATGGGTCGGCAGTTCACAGATGCCCTGTTCACACACATAGGCCGTGGCGCGATTCTGCAAGGCCTGCTTTCCTTTGAGTAGCGGAATTACGCGGGCGTGACGATCCAGTTCGTCACCCTGCCCCACCACGGATAGGATCCGGTGAGGCAGGAAGGTAGACCGCAATCGCGCCAGCAGGGGCTCGGCAGAGTCTCTTTCCCCCGCAGGCGTCACAATGATGATTTCCTTCGGCTGGTCCAGGTAAAAGGCCAGCGCCAGCAACATCTCCGCCAAAGCAGTGGGTTGTGTCTGCAAGCTGCCGGAGAATGCTTGCAGGGTTCTCTCCGCTCGTTGGCGGTAGCGGTCGTCTGTGGTGAACTCATACAGTCGCAGCAGATTGAGCAGCGCCACTGAGTTACCCGAGGGTTCGGCGCCGTCTTGGCTGGGCTTTTCCCGGGCCAACAGGACTTCATGGTCGTTGCTGGTCATGAAAAAGCCACCCTGTTGCTTATCTTCATACCAGGCTTCGAGGGTTCTATCCAGGGCGATGGCCCGCTGCAGCCAAAACAGTTCAGAGGTCGCTTCATAGAGATCCAGCAATGCGGCGCTCATAAACGCGTAATCGTCCAGATAGGCATTGTGCCGGGCCTGGCCATCTTTATAACTGCGCAACAGCCGCTCATTCCGGTACAGCTTGCCCAACACAAAGCGGGCCGCTGCTGTTGCCGCCTGGGTGTAGTCGTCATTACCGAGTATCAGGCCAGCGCGGGCGAAGGCCGAAATCATCAGGCCGTTCCAGGCCGTCAGTATTTTCTCATCGCGACTCGGTGGCGGGCGCTGTAGCCGGGCCTGGTAGAGTGTCTCGCCGGCCGTGGCGAGCATCGCGCGGGCCTTTTTCTCCGACAGATTCAGCTGCGCCGCCACCTCCTTAAGGGGTACAGGGGTATGCAAAATCGTACGGCCCTCAAAATTACCCGCCGCGGTGACCTGGTAGTAGGCCCGCACCAGCGACGCCTCTTGCGGATCCAGTAGTTGATCGATTTCCGCGGGGGTCCAGGTGAAGAACCAGCCCTCTTCCCGATGGCCCTGGGGGGTCGGGCTATCCGCATCGGTAGCCGAGTAAAAGGCGCCCTCCGCGGAGGTCATATCACGTGTGACGTAACGCAGAATATTCTCGGTAACCTGCCTGAATTGAGGATTGCCGGTCACCTGCCAGGCCTCGAGATAGGTGATCGCCAGTAACGCATTGTCATACAGCATTTTTTCAAAATGCGGCACCAGCCACTGGGCATCGGTTGAATAACGGTGAAAACCACCGCCGATCTGATCGTGCATGCCGCCTGCGGCCATTTTCTCGAGCGTGAGTGTCGCCATGGCCAATACCGCCGGATCACCACTGTGGCGGTAATCCCGCAGAAAAAGCCGGATCGGGAAGCTGCTGGGAAACTTGGGAGCGCCGCGCAAACCCCCATCGCGGGCATCGAACCGTTGCCGGTATTGTGTCACCGTGTTGCGCAGTAAATCTGCCCCGGGCAAGTCGCCGTCACCGGCGCGTGGCCTGAGCATCTCGCCAATCACCGCCGCGAGTTGTTGGCTCGATTGCGCGACTTGCTGGGGTTGCTGTTGATAGGCCGTTGCCAGTTTTGCCAGCACGGTTAGAAAGCCATAAGTGGCACCCCGATCACCATCGCGCGGCGGAAAATAGCTGCCACCATAAAACGGCTTGCGCTGCGGCGTCAGCCACAGGGTCATGGGCCAGCCGCCGCGGCCAGTCAGGGCCTGCACTGCGCTCATATAGATGGCATCGACATCCGGGCGCTCCTCGCGATCTACCTTGATGGCCACGTAATGTTCATTCATATACGCGGCAATTTCCGCATCTTCGAAGGATTCTTCCTCCATGACATGACACCAGTGGCAGGTTGAGTAACCCACACTGAGCAGTACCGGCCGATCGAGTTTCTTTGCCAGGGCGAAGGCTTCCTCGCCCCAGGGGAACCAATTGACCGGATTATGCGCGTGTTGGAGCAGATAAGGACTGGATTCCAACAGCAGACGGTTGCTGTATTTCGCCGAACCGTCCGCATTGAGGTGCCGGGTCCTGGGCCGATAACCCCTGCCGAGTTGCTGGTATTTCTGGGCAATTTTATCCATCAGTGACTCGCTGTAAGCCTGGCTGCCAGGCGGGGCGGCGGTGCTGACCGCCAATGCCAGGGTGGCGACCAGTAGAAAGTTGATTACCACAATGGCTTGCTGAGGTTCTTGGTAAAAGATGAGAACATCAGGTTGAAGCTTATGCTGACCCTTTCTATCTCGCTGTTGTTCGCATCAACGGAGTGTTGCAGGTAAGCGGGGAACAAAAGCAGCGTGCCATTGTTCACACTCACTACCACCTGGTCGGTATTTTCGGCCGTCAGTTCTACTACCGGCGGCCTGATAATGCCGGTCTGATTTCTGGGGTCGTGAAAGTTTATGGTATCGGCGCCCGGCCCGGTACGGACATAATAAACCCCGCTCAAGAAGTTGTTGGGATGATGGTGAAGTCTATGCGCTGCGCCCTGGCCCAGCACATTGGCCCAACAGCCGGTGAGTTCGATCGCGTTATCTGCTATTTTCCAGAATCGAAGCGCGCCCTTTGCCACTTTCTCCACACAGGCAACCAGGTCCTGAAATTCCTCGCGTTCATGCAGATTGTGGTCTGATTGCCAGCCCTGTCCGGGCCCCGGTTCCGGCGCCTCTTGGGACATACTTTCTATCGCCGCCAGTATTTTTGCGTCCATGGTGGTGTGTAGCGACCGCGTGAGCTGAACTTTCCAGACCAGAGTTGGAAACATCGGAATGACATCGGTGGCCTCAAACAAAAGATTGCGCTCTTTAACCATTGCTCACCCCCTGTCTGGCAGGATTTCCACAAGAACTTCTGTCCGCTTATGGCGTAGTATAGCCAGTTAACGAAGATCCTTGGGGTAGATGTGATTGTAGCTTAGCGCACTAGTAATAGTGAGGAGGCAAAAGCATGCACACCACACATCTGGATATCGGCAGCTATGGCGTAGCGGCCGGGCAGGCACTGAGTAGCTATGAAGACGAATGTGTCGGCAGCAGTCCTCTAGCGGTATGTGGCATCGTTGTTACCCACATTGAGGGTGACAAGGTGCGGGTCAGGGACTGGCACATCACTTGCCATTTTGAGGGAGAGCACACCCTGGAGCAATTTGAAGAAGCCAAGCACAACCAGGACTTCCAGTTCACTTTTTCACATGAACGCGACCTGAAGGCGGATGAGGCCCTCGATGGAACTGATCCTACCCTCAGGGAGCAATTGCGCAGGAAGCTAAAGTCGATCAAGGGACGGTAGTCACAGACTTTGAAGATTCCGGACGCGACCATTGAATTGCTGCTCGAACACCACCCTGTGGGGCGCCTGGCTACACTGGGTGCAGCGGGCGATATTGCCCAGGTTCCCATTGTGTTTGTGCATTACCAAGGGCAACTGTGGTCGCCGGTGGATGGCAAGCCCAAATCCGGCGGCGAACTCGCACGGGTTCGCAATGTGCGCCTGAATCCGCAGGTGAGTCTGCTGCTCGACGCCTATGAACAGGATTGGTCAAAACTCTGGTGGCTGCGAATCGAAGGGCGGGCCAGCCTCGTGCAGCAAGATCCCGGCGCAGATACGCGGGTTGCCGCGGTCGTCCAGGCACTGTGCGACAAATATCCACAGTACCGGGATGTGCCGGTGCTGCGCGAACCGCCGACATTGATCGCCATTCGCCCCACGCGCGTGCTGAGCTGGTGTGCCGATGCAGCGGCAATGTTGGCGGGCCCTGGCCAGCACTGAGCAAACTCGCGACGAATGGTCTACTTTAGGTAAGTATGAACAGACTCAGTGTAGAGCCGGTGCTGGAGCAATTTCCCTGTACTCATTTGCGTGAGCTGGCAACGTTTGGCGCGCTGTCTGACGAGTGCATTCTGCAACTGTTGGCTATCACCGGCAAACAATTCTTTGAGCTCAATAGCAGCGCACCGGAGCATTTTGGCTTACTGATGATCAATTTAAGCCGGGGTATGGCCAGAACCATCAGTATTCTGGGCGATGTGATAACCGATTTACGGCACTGAGCTCAAATTCCAACCAGCACCTGCATCAATTGAGCGAACAGGAAAAAATCCTATTGTTGCCTAGTATTAACTAGTGAACTTTGAACTCGAGTAAAGGAGACCTGCTCATGATCGGCTATACCACTCTGGGAACCAACGACTTTGACCGCGCCTGTGAATTTTACGACGCACTGTTCGGCAGCATCGGCGAGACGCGAATTATGGAGATCGAAAACTTCATAGTTTGGGGAACGTCAATGGACCAACCGGGCTTTTCAATTACCCGCCCCTTCGACGGCAATCCGGCGACGGTGGGCAACGGCGTCATGATCGCAATTCAAATGTCATCAGCAGATGCTGTCGATGCCTTCTACGCCAAAGCGATGGAGTTGGGTGCTAGCGATGAAGGCGCACCGGGGTCGCGGGGAGAGGGGTTTTATGCCGGCTATTTTCGTGACCTGGACGGTCACAAACTGAACGCGTTCCATATGGGTTAGTGCCGGCAGCGGGACCGGGCCGACCCTTCGGAATCGCTTGAATAAGGCGCGTCCCAGGAGTAGATTAATTCGCCTGATCAGAGTTCCAGCGGCGGGCCTCGTCGCTACACCGGGCACACGCCCTGGAGGAAGTTATGTCATTACGTATTAACGATGAAGCACCCGATTTCACTGCCGAGACTACCGAGGGCAGGATCAATTTTCACGAGTGGATTGGCAATGGCTACGCCATCCTGTTTTCTCATCCCAAGGATTTCACACCGGTGTGCACCACCGAGCTCGGTTATATGGCGGGACTGAGTGCCGAGTTCGCCCAGCGTAACTGCAAGGTGATGGGCCTGAGTGTCGATCCGGTAGACAGCCACACCGCCTGGGCCGCGGACATCGAAGAGACCCAGGGTCATGCGGTGAATTACCCCATGATCGGCGATACCGACCTGGTCGTGTCGAAGCTCTACAACATGCTTCCCGCCGACGAGGAGGGAACATCGGAGGGCCGCACCGCCGCCACCAATGCCACGGTACGCACTGTGTTTATCATCGGTCCGGACAAGAAGATCAAGCTGATGCTGACCTATCCCATGAGTACCGGCCGCAATTTCGATGAAGTGCTGCGGGTATTGGACAGTATCCAGTTAACCGCCCAGCATCAGGTTGCAACCCCGGTCAACTGGAAGAGCGGCGAAGACTGCATCATCGTGCCGGCGGTCTCCGATGAAGAAGCCCGGGAGAAATTCCCAGGCGGGTGGAAAACCATCAAACCCTATTTGCGGATGGTGCCCCAGCCAGGCAACTGACGCAGCGGAGGCCTCTACGCAGCCGATCGCACGTGCACAGACAGGGCATCGCAATCCGCGCCGTGGAGCATGGCGTTTGCGGTCGAGCCGGTGAAGAATTCATCGCCGTGATAGTTGTGGATACCCGCCACCAGTAGGTCGGCGCCAATCTCCTTCGCCAAACTGTGCACAGCAAGCGCGGTACGCCCGGCCAGTTCGTGTATATTTTCAATGGCCAGACCGTAGTCTTGCGCAAACTCCGCCAGACGCTCCCAGTCTGCGCGCTTGCCCGCCTCCAACAAGTGCTTGGATACGTGACAAAGCGCAAGTTCCGCGCCACACGCATCCGCAACACGACGCGCATGATCCATTACCTGACTCGACTCAGCCGACAGATCCACCGCCGCCAATACCCGCTTGTAGCGCCCGCCTTCCGGCACCTGGCCCTCCCGCGGCAGCAGCACTGCAAGCACGTCACAGGGGGTACCGTGCACCACCTCGTTTGACTTGGAACCCAACAGCAGCTCGAGGCCATGTCGCCCATGCGAGCCGACCACCACAAGGTCCGCATTTTGTTCCGCATAATCGTGCAGGACAGTCGTGATGCGACCATCCAGCACTTTGTGCCGTTCTACACCCAGCGGTAGGCACACGCTCCGCAGAAAGTGCTCCGCTTCTCTGATTACCGCCGCATCAAGTTCCTCCGATGTCCTGAAGGCACCGTGGGGGTACTCGGCATGCTCGTGATGCAGATGATCACAGGCATGAAGGACTTCGATATTCGCCGGGTCAGCGAGCTGACAGGCGCGGCTCAGTAATTGCTTGGCGTTGGCTTCGCTAAGATCCATGCCAATGACCACGTTTTGAAATGCACGCATAATTATTCCTCCTTGGATCGAACAGTTCAGCTGCCCCAAGGTCTCCATTTCAGCATAGTACAGCGTCAAACTACTGCAACTATGGCGCTTGTGCTTCTGGCAAGCTTGGACTATTTTTTTAGATGTACTGTTGTTTACCATCAACAGTTTTGTGAGGAGGACACACCCATGCGCCAAACTCCCCTGGAAGGAAGTGTGGAACAGATTCTGCTAAACGACGGGGCCGGAGCCGGCGACCATTACCGCGACGACTACGGCAACGATTGGGAAGTGCACGAGGACCGCGATGGCTTGCGGCTGCAGTTCCACGACGAGGCCGATGTCTGGATACCCTACTGGACCGCCATGCACATCAAGCTGCCGGGACTGCAGCGCATCGATACTACCGCAGCGTAAAGGGCCTGGGGTCCAGACCCTACAACTCCCATTCGATGGGTACGCTGCGGGTTCGCAAGCTCGCCGGCAGCCGTGAACTACCGGTCAGGTAGGTATCGATCGCGCGGGCAACGTCACGACCTTCGCCGATGGCCCAAACCACGATGGATTGGCCCAGGTTGGCGTCTCCGGCCGCGAATACGCCGGGCAAGTTCGTCTGCATCTGCGTATCCACCGTGACTGTTTGCCGGTCACTGAACCCCAACTTGTCGGCGCCGAACGCAGCGGCCTCGGTGCCGGCAAAGCCAATGGCAATCAGCACCAGCTCTGCTGGAATGACAACAGCTTCGCCGACCGTTTTGTCCAGTCGCTTGCGGCGGGACGAGTACCTCCAGGTCACGTTCTGACCGGATACGCCACAAACACGGCCCTGTGGATCGGCTTCAAAACGAAGTGCTTCAAAGCCGTAGATGTCGTTGCTACCCTCCTCCTGCGCATAGCTGCGCTCGAAGGTGAGCGGCGACTGCGGCCACGGATTTTCTGCTGAGCGCTTATCTGGCCGCTGGGTGTTGATGTCGATTTGTGTGACCTTGGCGGCACCTTGCCGAATCGCGGTCGCGACACAATCCGCGCCGGTGTCGCCTCCGCCCAGCACCAGCACCTGGCGGCCCGCAGCGCCCATTTGCCGGCTATCTGAGTGGCCCGCCTGATGGCGGTTTTCCATGATGAGGTAGGGAAGACCAAACTCAACCCCATCCAGCTCACGGCCGGGGATGTCTATATCTCTTGGTAGTTGAGCGCCGATAGCCAGACACACGGCGTCAAAATCACGGCGTAATTCAGCCAGTGCCACATCCGCGCCTATGTTGACGCTAAGCTTGAATTGCACCCCTTCAGCGGCGAGCTGATTGACGCGACGCTGCACCTGGTGTTTTGCAAATTTGAAATCGGGGATGCCATAGGTCATCAGCCCACCAACGCTATCGTCGCGCTCAAATACGGTCACATGGTGCCCAACGCGATTCAATTGCTGTGCGGCAGCCAGCCCGCAAGGTCCGCTACCCACCACAGCCACACGGTAGTTAGTGCGGTGACTGGGAGGCTCGGGGCGAATCCATCCCTGCGACCAACCCATATCCACGATGGCTCTCTCAATGCTCTTGATGGACACGGCATCATCGTTGATGGCTAGCGTACAGGCGGGTTCGCACGGCGCGGGACAGGTATAGCCGGTGAACTCAGGGAAGTTGTTGGTGGCGTGCAAGCGATAAACGGCGTCACGCCAATCACCGCGACTGACCAGGTGATTCCAGTCCGGAATCAGATTCCCCAGCGGGCAGCCGCTCATGCAGGTTGGCACGCCACAATCCATGCAGCGTTCTGCCTGCATGCTCAGGTCGCCAGCATCCCAGCGTTCTCGATAAATCTCCCCGAAATCCTGCACCCGGGTCGAGGGCTCGCGATATCCGATCGGTTGCCGCGCAATCCGCAGGTAGCCGTCTGGATGTCGCTTACTCATGCTGTTTACCGGGCGTCGCTGCGCTCGCCGGCACGGATCGCAACTGCCTGGGCGGGGTGCAGCGAAGGTCCCGGCCATTGGCAAGCGCCTGCTCAATGACCTGTTCATAAACCAGCGGCACAAGCTTGGTAAATTTGCCAACGTACTTATCCCAGTGCTTGAGCACTTCATCGGCGCGGGCACTGCCGGTAAATGTACGATGATTTTCGAGCAATGCACGCACCAACTGCTCGTCCCGATCATTTTCAATCCGATCCAGGCGAACGCCATCGCCATTCACCTTTATCGGAAAATCCCCGCTCTCATCCAACACATAGGCCTCGCCTCCACTCATGCCGGCGGCGAAGTTTTTGCCGGTATTCCCCAAAATCACTACCACGCCACCCGTCATATACTCACAGCCGTGATCACCGATACCCTCAAGCACGCTAAAGGCGCCCGAATTCCGCACCGCAAATCGCTCACCGGCCTGACCATTGACGTAAAGTTCACCGCCAGTTGCACCGTACAAACAGACATTGCCGATAATGATCGTTGCTTGCGGAGAATATTGCACATCCTGTGGCGGGCGTATACCGATCAGCCCTCCGGACAAACCCTTGCCCACGTAATCGTTGGCATCCCCGGTCAGATGCAGGCTAATACCTTGCGCCAGGAATGCGCCAAAACTCTGGCCTGCATGACCTTTGCAAAGGATCCGAATTAAATCTCTTGGTAAGGGCGAACCCCTGCGCAAGCGGGTCACGTGATGACTTATCAGTGCACCGAAACTCCTGTCTCGATTGGTAAGTTTCACCTTGAAAGAGGCCGGCCTGGTCTCGCTGATGAATGGATTCAGCTCGCCCAAAATGTTGCCTTCAAGCTGTTGATCGATTTCATGGCGCTGCCGGGAAACACGACGTGGCTGGTCTCCTGAAGGCGGACGGTAAAGTACCCGGCTCAGGTCAAAGCGGCTGCGCTGCCGGCTAGCTACCAGCTTGTCTACCCGCCCGATCATGTCGTCCATGTTCCGAAACCCCAACAGCGCCATGATCTCTCGTACTTCCTCCGCAACCAAACTGAAGTAGTTCACCACATGTTGGGGATCGCCGGTAAAGCGGGCACGCAGGCAAGGGTCTTGCGTCGCAATCCCTACCGAACAGGTGTTGCAATGGCACTTGCGCAACATGATACAGCCCAGTGCGACCAGGGGTGCGGTGCCAAAACCGAATTCTTCTCCACCCAGCAGTGCGGCGACAACGACGTCCCGGCCGGTCTTTAAACCGCCGTCGACGCGCACACGGATTCGGGAGCGCAGCTGATTGGCAAGCAAAATCTGCTGTGTTTCCGCCAGGCCGAGCTCCCAGGGTATGCCCGCCGACTTGATCGATGTCAGGATGGACGCCCCCGTACCGCCGGTACCACCGCTAATGAGTACGGCGCCCGCTCTAGCCTTGGCAACGCCAGCGGCGATAGTGCCCACCCCGGCTCTGGCAACGAGCTTGACGTGAACCTCGGCGTTGGGATTGGCGCATTTGAGATCAAAGATCAACTGTGCCAGATCCTCGATAGAATAAATATCATGGTGCGGTGGCGGCGAGATAAGACCCACACCGGGTGTCGAATAGCGTACTTGTGCAATGCCCGCATCGACTTTATTGCCAGGCAGCTCACCGCCTTCACCGGGTTTGGATCCTTGTGCCATCTTGATCTCGATTTGGCTCGCCGCGCCGAGATACTCGATGGTTACCCCAAAACGTCCACTTGCGACCTGCTTCATACTGCAGGAACGCTCCGTATTGAACCGCTCTACCTGCTCCCCGCCTTCGCCGGTGCCAGCAACAGCGCCTATCTGGTTCATAGCCACCGCCAGTGTCTCGTGGGCTTCCTGGCTCAAGGCACCCAAGGACATGGAGCCGGTAGAAAAACGCCGCAAAATAGTCGCCACCGATTCAACCTCGTCCAGGCTGATGCGCTCACGGTCGCGCATCCGGAACCCCAGCAAACCACGTATCGTATGGCCGGCGCGGTCCATCTTGCCGATGGCCTCGACAAAGGCGCGATACGCCCCCGCGTCGGCCGTGCGAGCGGCCTGCTGTAAGCTGGCAATGGTATGGGGATTCCAGTGATGCTGTTCACCATCGCGACGCCAGGACAACTCACCCCCGCAGGGCAGTGGCAGGCTGGCAATCACGTGGGGCTGGAATGATTCCTGGTGCTGGCGCCGCAGCCGCTGCTCCAACGTCGCCAGACCGATACCGGGCAGATGTGCTGGCGTGCCCCGAAAATATCGATCGACCAGTGACTGGTCCAGACCTATGGCCTCGAACACTTGCGCGCCTTTGTAGCCCTGCAAAGTGGAGATGCCCATTTTGGACATTACCTTCAGCAGTCCACCCTTGATGGCTGCACCGTAGCGGCGGTGTGCCTCCCACAGCTCCACATCCAGCTCGTTTCGCATCACCATCTGATCCAGGGTTTGGAAGGCGAGCCATGGATGCACCGCGTCGGCCCCATAGCCGATGAGCGTACAGAAATGGTGAACCGTGTGTGCATCAGCCACGTCCATCACCAGGCTAACCCGGGTTCGCAAGCCATTCCCTATCAAGCTGTGGTGAACTGCGCCGATAGCCAACAGGCTGGGAATTGGCAGGCACTCAGCGTCGACCTTTCGATCCGATATCACCAGGATCTCGAATCCCGATTCGATAGCCGCTACCGCTTGATCACACAGCGCTTCGAGGCCTTGCTCCAGTGAACTGGATGGGGAGAACGTCGCGTCCAGCTCTCTGGCCCTGATTTCGTGAACATCGATATTTTTTAGGGCTTCGAGTTCCCATTGCGTCAATATCGGCGATTCGAGCAGTACCCGGCGACAGTGATCGGGTGTGGCGTCAAGAATGTTGCGCTGTCTGCCGATATAGGAACGCAAACTGGTGACCAGCGTCTCGCGAATAAAATCCAGCGGTGGATTGGAAACCTGGGCAAAGGTCTGCTGAAAGTAGTTGGCCAGTACTTTGTCGCGTCTGGAAATCGCGGCCAGAGGGGCATCGTCACCCATGGACCCAATCGGGTCCTTAGCTTGCTCAGCCATGGGCGCCAACAAGTACTCAAGTGACTCCTGGGTATACCCGAACAGATGGCGATAGCGGCGCAGATGGTCGTGGTGGCGGGCATGATCCGTCGCCGCCGCCATCACCGGCGTGGAAGGAAAATCAGGCAGGCGCAGGCGATGGCTTTTGAGCCAGTCGCCGTATTTCGGGTCGGCAAGATCCGTCAGAACAATGTCTTCATCGAATATCCGCCGGGTTTTTGTGTCTATCACCAGCATTTGACCGGGCTTTAAACGACCCTTTCGCACGATCGAACTTTCATTGAGATCGAGCACACCCGTCTCACTCGCCATCACAAACTGCTGGTCGTCAGTCACACAGTATCGGCAGGGCCGAAACCCGTTTCTATCTGATATGGCAGCCACGTGACGACCATCGTTTGCCACCACAAGTGCGGGGCCATCCCAGGGCTCCATGATGGTCGAATGGAAATCATAGTAGTTCTTTTTCGCCTGGGGCATGAGTGGATCATTTTCCCAGGCTTCCGGGATCATCATCCTGAGGGCCTCGGGTAAACTGCGACCGGCGATGATCAGTAACTCGAGTACATTGTCAAATTTGGCGGTATCAGACGCATCGGACATCACCACCGGTTTCACCAAATCAATATCGGCACCGAAGCGTGAACATTGCAGGTCAGCTTCGCGGGCACGCATCCAGTTTTCATTGCCCTGCAAGGTGTTGAACTCGCCGTTATGCACGACGCGCCGGCATGGGTGCGCCAGATGCCACGCTCCGAGTGTGTTGGTGGAGAAACGTGAATGGACCATGGCAAAGGTTGAGGTAAAGCGTTGGTCAGACAGATCAACATAGTACTGCCGGAGCTGTTCACAGGTGAGCATACCTTTGTAGACGACGGTCTCGATATCGAGCGAGCAGATGTAAAACTCACGCAAACCGGTTCCCAGCCGCTCCCTGGCACGATGTTCGATGATACGTCGGAGCAGCTACAGGTCGCTGGCAAACTGCGGTGGTGCCGAGGGCATAACCGGGCGTACAAAAAACTGCACCGTAAAGGGCTCGGATTCGCCAGAAGTTCGCCCCAGTTTGCAGTCTGCAGTTGGCACGTCACGCCAGCAAAAAATTTCGAAATGACGCTCGCTGGCAGTGCGCTCTATGAGGCCGATCAACGCTCCCCGCAAGGCAGCGTCCTGCGGGAAGAATACCTGACCGACCGCATACTCCGCTGGATCCCCGATGTCGGGTATCACTGACTGGAAAAAGAGGTGCGGTTTTTGCAGCAGGATACCGGTTCCATCGCCCGTGCCCTCCTCCGCACCGCGGGCGCCGCGGTGATCCAGATGACTGAGCAGAACAAGCGCATCTTCCACCACCCTGTGGCAGGGCTGGGCGGCGAGGTTTACCAGCAGACCCACACCACAGGCGGCCTGATCCCGCAGCGGATTGCCCAATCCGCCCCACCGATAGCCTTGCTGACCCAGGTAAACCTTGTCCGCCATGATCTATACCATTTCAAGACCCGTGCAAGATCCAGGCAATTAATGTTCGACCGCCCTCTAGAAAGGATAGAAGCTTTTTCCTGAACACACACGGTTCTTGAATAATTCGAGAATTATCAGGGTCTCCTGCTGTCAGTGAGCTATAATTTCAAGTAGAGCACCTTAGCGAGCAATTTCGTGGTGCGTCTCGCTGCCTGGCACGAAGGAGGAACAGCGATGAATACAACAAGCGATGTGAGTGAGCCCTCAGCCAGCCTGCCCGGGATACGAAGTGTGCCACTATCTCGTCCCTTCACCTGGTTAAGCAAAGGATGGGACGACCTGCTACACCACCGGGCCGGCAGTTTGGCTTACGGCGCCCTGATATCCGCATTGGGCGGTCTGACACTGATGTATCAACGCAATCCCCTATTTCTTGCCGCCGTGATCTGCGCCGTTATGCTGGTCGGCCCGCTCATGGCCGCAGGCTTGTGCGAATTGTCCCGAGGGCGCAGCAGAGGCGAAGTGTCAAATTTCGATACCTCGCTGAAAACACTGGCCCGGCACCGCCGCAGTTTAACGCGCCTTGCGGCAACCCTGCTGCTGCTCAGCATCGCCTGGTTTCTCGTTGCCGGCATGATGCTCTACGCGGTATTCGGCAGCATTGGTCCCAGCCTCTCAGACACGGTATGGGGGGACGTACTCCACAACTTAAGTACCGCCCAGATACTCGCCTATCTACTGATCGGTGGGATATTGTCCACCATCGTGTTTGCCCTGTCGGTCGTGACGGTACCGATGATTGTCGACCGCGATGTCAATGCGATCACCGCGATGCGCACCAGCCTCCGTGTGGCCCTGGTGGCGGACCTGCCGGCAATAATCGTTTGGGGAACCCTGTGCATGCTCCTGGTCGGCATCGGCCTGGCGACTTATATGGTGGCTATGGTGCTGATATTTCCATTGCTGGGGCATGCCACCTGGTATGCCTACCTCGACCTGGTGGAATAGCCAACAGTCTGCAAAAAACCTGCAGAGCTTGAAATTAGCGTCTAGACTTAACGCTCAACGTCCGTCTGGGGATGGAACACGGAGGGGCCGATGTACAAAGTTGGTTTCAGTCTGGTAGCAGCAATACTGGCCACTGTGGTCGCAGCCAAACTCGCGTTTGAGTCAACCGTCCACACCGATAACGAGCCCGTCAATCGACCCTGGGCGCAAAACAGCATGCAGTTCGTTTCCTGGAACCACGAGCAGTGGAGTGCCTGGATTCGCCACGATACATTCGAGCAACTTCCACAAAATACTGAAAAGTGGAGCCGCCACAGCAACCCCAGCCTCGCCTTCATCGATTGGAATGGTGAAGCCTGGCAGGCAAAAATTTCCGGCGATAACTTCTTACTGGCCCCGCGAGGCGACTGGGCAGGCACCACCGAACGTGTAGAGGCGATTCGCTATCGCGACTGGCAGGGCAACAATAAACTACGGACTACGCTGCAATTGCGGCGCTAATACAAGGATGACCGCAAAGGATAAGAATAAGGGATAACAAAAAAGGACAAAAATACGTGACTGCCACTCGGAGCCATCTCTCAACCGGCCTTAACAATGCGGGTGTTTTAACTGCCTTCGCGCTGTGCGCGCAGTCCAGTTTTGCCCTTGAGTGGGATATGCGCGCAGGCGTCACCGATATGAGCCAGCGCATCCAGGCCTTGCATCACCTCAGCCTGGCGGTCTGTATCGTCATCGGCGTCATCGTCTTCGGCGTTATCTTTTACACGCTCTTTGCCCACCATCGCTCGAGGCGACCTGAACCCGCTAAATTTCACCAGAGTCTGCTGGTGGAAGTGATATGGACCGCGGTCCCAATCCTGATTCTGGTCGGCCTGGCCATACCAGCTACCTCCACCTTGATAGAGATAGAAGACAACAGCGACGCCGATCTCACTGTCCTCATCACCTCCTCCCAGTGGAAATGGCACTATCAGTATGTGGAAGCCGACTTCGGATTTTACAGCAATCTTGCCACACCCCAGGCACAGATCGATAACCTCGAACCCAAGACTGAAAACTACCTGCTGGAGGTGGACAAGCCGCTGGTGTTGCCCACCCACAAAAAGGTCCGTTTTCTGACCACGTCCAAAGATGTGATCCACTCCTGGTGGGTGCCCGACTTTGCGGTCAAACAAGACGCCATACCCGGGTATATCAATGAGGCCTGGACTCGGGTGCCACAGCCTGGAGTGCACCGCGGGCAGTGCGCTGAGCTTTGCGGTAAAGGCCACGCCTATATGCCCATCGTGGTGGAAGTTATAGCCGAGGCCGAATTTGATGCATGGATAGCTGATCAACGACTGGCTATGGCGCTGGCGTCAGAAACCGCAGTGGCCGATCGCAACAAGGCATGGAATATGGGTGAAATGTTAAGCCGGGGGGAAGAGGTATTCCTCGAGCATTGTGCCACCTGTCACCAAAGCGATGGCACCGGACAAGCGGGCAAGTACCCCTCACTGGCAGGCAGCCCCATTACCACGGGAGTCATTGAAGATCACATAAATCGCGTCATGAACGGCAAGGCCGATACTGAAATGCAGGCCTGGGCACCACAGCTTTCCGACCTGGATCTGGCCGCCGTAATGACCTATGAACGCAACGCCTGGGGCAATAATACCGGCGACCTTGTCCAGCCCATGACTGTTTACCTGGCTCGCTAACTATGACTACTTACGCGGAAGTTGACACCACGCCTCGCCATCCTCTCATCGCGTTTCTCGCCCGCTGGTTGCTGACCACCAACCACAAGGAAATCGGCACCCTGTACCTGTGGCTTAGTTTTACCCTGTTTTTCATTGCCGGGGCGCTGGCCCTGGCTATTCGCCTCGAACTGTTCCAACCCGGGCTGCAATTTGTCCGGCCCGACTTCTACAACCAGATGGTGACTTTGCATGGCCTGATCATGGTCTTTGGCGTGGTGATGCCAGCGTTTGTGGGGCTGGCCAACTGGATGATTCCGCTGATGATCGGCGCGCCGGACATGGCCTTGCCGCGACTCAATAATTTCAGCTTCTGGATTCTGCCCTTCGCCTTCACGCTACTGCTGAGCACCTTGTTTATGGAAGGCGGCGCCCCCAATTTCGGTTGGACCTTCTACGCCCCACTGTCAACCACCTACGGTCCACCAAGCACCGACGTCTTTATTTTTAGTATTCACCTGATTGGAATATCATCGGTGTTGGGGGCAATCAACATTCTCGTCACCATCTTTAACCTGCGCACACCGGGCATGACCTGGTTCAAGATGCCGCTATTCGTGTGGACCTGGCTAATCACGGCTTTCCTGCTGATACTGGTGATGCCGGTATTGGCCGGTGTGGTCACCATGATGCTCATGGATCGCCACTTTGGCACCGCCTTTTTTAACGCCTCCGGTGGTGGGGATCCGGTGATGTTCCAGCATATTTTCTGGTTCTTCGGGCACCCCGAAGTCTACATCCTGATCTTGCCCAGCTTCGGGATCGCCTCGGAGATAATTCCCACCTTCTCGCGCAAGCGCTTGTTCGGATATCACTCCATGGTCTATGCGACCGCGTCCATCGCGATTTTGTCCTTTATTGTCTGGGGACATCACATGTTCACCACCGGCATGCCGGTATTTGGTGAACTGTTTTTCATGTATGCGACCATGTTGATCGCGGTGCCCACCGGAGTGAAGGTGTTTAACTGGGTGGCAACTATGTGGCGTGGCTCAATTACCCTGGAAACCCCAATGTTGTTTGCCGTGGGTTTTGTGGTCTTGTTCAGTATCGGCGGATTCTCGGGATTGATGCTGGCCCTGGTACCCGCCGATTTTCAGTACCACGATACGTTTTTTGTCGTCGCGCACTTCCACTATGTGCTATATCCGGGTGCCATCTTTGGCACCATGGCGGCGGTTTACTACTGGCTGCCCAAGTGGACCGGCCACATGTACGACGAGCGCCTGGGAAAGATCCATTTCTGGACTGCCTTGATCGCCGTAAACCTGACATTTTTCCCCATGCATTTCTCCGGTCTGGCTGGCATGCCGAGGCGCATTGTGGATTACTCCCTGCAATTTGCCGACTTCAACATGGTGTCCAGCATTGGTTCAGGACTGCTGGGTCTCACCCAGATCCTGTTCCTGTATATCGTGATTAAAACTATCCGCGGCGGTGAACCGGCAACCGATCAGGTGTGGGAGGGCGCGACCGGCCTGGAGTGGACCGTCCCTTCGCCGGCACCGCGGCACACCTTTGAAACCCCGCCGCACTTTGAGGGGGGTGAGGACGCATGAGCCTCCAGCAACGCCAACGCAAACATACCGGCCTACTGCTGCTACTGGCCGCCGGCATGTTTGGTTTTGCGTTTGCCCTGGTACCGCTGTACGAGGTTTTCTGCGAGTTGACCGGACTCAATGGTAAAACCGCTGGTCGCGTGCAGAGCCAGGTGCTCGAAGAAAAGGCTACTGAAGTTATAGATCGCACCGTGACCATACAGTTTCTGGCCCAGGTCGGGAACGGCATGCCCTGGGAATTTCGACCCATGGAACGGCAATTGGAGGTTCGGCCGGGCCGGAGCTATACCACGCATTTTTACGTGCGCAACCGAGCCAGCCAGGCGGTAACCGGCCAGGCCGTGCCCAGCGTATCACCGGGCGTGGCGGCACTGCACCTGCATAAAACCGAGTGTTTCTGCTTCACCCAACAACGATTGGAAGCCGGTGAGAGCATGGAAATGCCAGTAACTTTTATTGTCGACAGCGAGCTGCCAGAGGACATCCAGACCTTCAGTTTATCTTACACACTGTACCGAGTTGCGAGCGGATGAGCGATCCCACCCGCTATTTTGAAACTCCCCGCTACTATGTCCCGCACAGCAGCGCGTGGCCCATAGTGGGGTCCACTGCGCTGGCCGTTACGGCCTTTGGCGCGGTTAATTTTATCCATCAGAGCACCGAAAAAGTTGCCGCCGAGGGCAGCTTCGGCGCGCCGGTTTTCTTTATCGGTCTGGCAATGATCGCATTCATGATGTTTGGCTGGTTCCGGACTGTTATCCAGGAATCACTGCGGGGCATGGTCAGCGACCAGCTAGACCGCAGCTACCGCATGGCAATGTTCTGGTTCATCATTTCTGAGGTGATGTTTTTTGCCGCCTTCTTCGGCACACTCTTTTATGCCCGGATTATTTCCGTGCCCTGGTTGGCCGGTGCCGGTAACAATCTGCAAACCCACTTGCTGCTGTGGCCGGATTTCGCGGATACCTGGCCCTTGTTTATGACCCCCGGTGGTACCGCGACAGAGGTGATGGAGGCCTGGGGATTACCTTTCATCAACACCATCATCCTGGTAACCAGCAGCCTTACCGTCACCTTGGCACACTGGGCTTTGAAGAAAAATGCACGAACGCCGCTGATAATCTGGCTGGGTATCACGGTGATCCTGGGCGCGACTTTTCTCAGCCTGCAGGTGGTTGAATACGTCCACGCCTACCGGGAACTGGGGTTGAGCCTGGGTTCCGGCATCTATGGTTCGACCTTTTTTATGCTGACCGGCTTCCACGGTGCCCACGTCACCATGGGCACCATCATGTTGATGGTCATGTGGTTGCGTTGTGTGAGGGGGCATTTCACTGCGGATAAGCACTTCGCTTTTGAAGCAGTCAGTTGGTATTGGCACTTTGTCGATGTGATTTGGCTATTTCTATTTACGTTTGTGTATTGGTTTTAAGGCATGTATTTGAACGCAAAACCCCAGGCCAGAAGCGCGAGCAACAGTATCGAGAAGGCCACCCGCACGCTCATGGCAATGACCGTGCGCTGGCTCTTGCCACGGTCTCGCACCAGGAAGAACAGGCCGCTGCCCAAACTGACGAGAATGACGAGCATCACCGCAAGTATTAGAAAATTGTACATGTTGCGCCGGAGCTGGCTATAGCCAACAAATGAATACCCGTGCATACAATCAGAGCGACTAAATGATGTCAAGAAGCGCCGAAATCAAACTGACGATAGACCTGGACGACAACAAATTGCCGACGCGAATTGCCTGGCAAGCGTCGGAAGCAGAGAGCCCGGGCCCAACAAGCTGCCAGTCGGCCATGATCTCACTGTGGGACAGCGAGACAAAAACCACCGCGTCCATCGATCTCTGGACCCAGGAAATGACCATCGACGATATGAACATCCATGTCTACCAGGTGATTCACAAGCTGGCCGATACCTATCTGCGAGCCACCAGGGACAGGGAGATAGCAGATGTGATTCACCAATTCGGCGATAGCTTGGGCAAAACACTGGGGCTGACAATTACCGCGCCACGCGAGAGCGATTAACAGATGAGCATTTCCCTGCTTCCCACATTGCGACTCCTCAAACCGGCGGCCCGGCTGGCCGCCGTCGGTTTTGTCGGTCTGCTGTTGGGTTACTGGGTGAATGGCGCCTATTTTCCTGGAACCAGCCCTGAGCAACCGATTGACTTCAGTCACAAAATCCACGCGGGTGAATTCGAAATCCCCTGTATGTATTGCCACATGCAGGCCCGCCGATCCATTTCCGCGGGAGTACCCAGCGTCAACAAATGCGTGAATTGCCACAAATCCATTGCCACTGAACGACCGCAGATCCGCAAGCTAATGGAGTACTGGCGTAATCGGGAACCGATTCCGTGGATCAAGGTGCACGATCTGCCGGATTTTGTCTATTTCCCCCACAAACGCCACGTGGCGGCCGGGCTGGAATGCCAGACCTGCCACGGGCCAGTTGAAACCATGGACAGAGTAAGCCGCCAGGCGCCGAATCAAATGGGGCAGTGCCTGAGTTGTCACAAGCAGCACGAGGTCGAGAACGGGCTGGATTGCTGGACCTGCCACAAGTGAGGGCCCCACCTGACACAAGCGTAAGCTGGAGAGGAATATGGCCAATATAGATCGCAGAGAGTTCTTCAAGCTGGTAGGTGCCGGCAGTGTCGGCGTGGGCGCCGGGTTTATGCTGGCAGAATCCATCAAGCACCCGGTGGAGTACCTCATTCCCGAAGTGGTACCCCCGGAACAGTTCAGCGCAGGTATCGCCACCTGGTATAACACCGTGTGCAACATGTGCCCGGCCGGCTGCGGAATTACTGTACGCACCCGCGAGGGGCGCGCCAAGAAGATCGAAGGCAATCCGGCCCACCCGGTTAACCAGGGCAGGCTATGTGCCGTGGGCCAGGCCGGTCTGCAGCAGTTGTATAATCCCGATCGCCTCACCACGCCGCTGCGACGCACTGGAGCTGATGGCGCCGGGGCATTTGTGCCAACCACCTGGAGCGAGGGCCTTGCCAGCGTTGCCGAACGTCTGCGCGATCTGCGCGCGCATAATGAAGCTAATCGCATGTGTCTGCTTACCAGCGGCGTGCGTGGACATCTCGCTCAATTGTTCGAGTTATTTATGTCAGAACTGGGTTCTGAGCGATTGCTGCACTACGATTTCGCCCACCCACACACCCTTTATGCTGCCAATAAACAATTCTTTGGCGAGCAAAACCTGCCCTATTACGACCTGAAAAACACCCGCTACCTGCTGTCATTCGGCGCCGACTATCTCGGCACCTGGCTGTCCCCGGTACATCACAGTCTCGGTTTTGGGCACAGCCGCCAGGCGCAGACGGCAAGAGGTCACTTCGTGCAAATCGAACCGCGCATGTCTCTCAGCGGCGCCGCCGCCGATGAATGGATCGCCGCAAAACCAGGCACCGAGGGACTACTGGCACTGGGCCTGGCCCATCACATGATTAATGCGGGCTACTACCAGGGTGCTGATCGAGACGACTGGGCCGCCGCGCTCACAGCCTATTCGGCGGCGCGAGTGGCCGATCAGACTGGCGTGTCCGAGGCAACTGTCATTCGCCTGGCCGAGGACTTCGCGCAAACCCAACCCAGTCTCGCCATCGGTGGCGACGGGGTGGGCAACCTCAGCAATGGACTCAACACGCTGATAGCCGTCAATGCGCTAAATTACCTGGTCGGCAACCTGGGCAAGGCCGGCGGCCTGGTGTTTAATCCGGCACCGGTTTTCAAGAGCTCCCATGCCCGCCAGGCCAGCTATCGCAGTCTGCTTGAACTCGCCGAGCAGGCTCGCCAGGGCAACATCGAGGTGTTAATCATCAACGGCGCCAACCCGCTGTTTACCTTGCCGGAAGCGGCGGGCTTCCAGGCAGCGCTGGCAAAAATACCCCTGGTTGTCAGCCTCTCCAGTTTTATGGATGAAACCACCGCCCAGGCCAACGTCATCTTACCCAGCCATACTTATCTGGAAAGCTGGGGTGACGATTCGCCTGAACCGGGGGTCGGCTTCCCCGTCGGCACACTGGCACAGCCCGTGGTATCACCCTTGTACAACACCCGGGCCACCGGCGACATCATACTGGCGCTGGCCCAGCAACTCGGCCTTGAGGAGACTCTGCCCTGGAACACCATGCAAGAGTACCTGCAGCAGGGCTGGCGCGAGCTCTATCAGCGCGGTTCCGCCACTACCGACCAGGACTTTGAGTCTTTCTGGCGGTCGGTACTGAAGGCGGGCGTGTGGGGAGAAAAGACGCAGCGCGAACACCCGCCGTTTACCCTGGCCAAGTCGGTTATCGACCGTATCGCCGTGCCAGCGCCGGAGTTTTCCGGCGACAGCGAGACCTATCCCTTTATTCTGCACCCCTACCTCTCGACCACCCTGCGCGATGGTCGCCACGCCAACCTGCCCTGGCTGCAGGAACTGCCTGACCCAACCACCAGCGTGGTCTACGGCTCATGGGTGGAGATAAACCCAGTCACTGCCAGGCAACTGGGGCTGACCGAGGGGGATCTGGTCGAAGTCCAGTCTCCACACGGATCAATTGTTGCCCCGGTATTCGTGTACCCGGCCATCAGGCCGGATGTCATTGCCATGCCCATCGGCCAGGGACATACAGAATATGGCCGTTATGCCAAGAACCGCGGCGCCAACCCGCTGAAAATACTGGCGCCGCAAATGCAAGCCGATATCGGCAGCCTCGCCTGGGGCGCGACGCGGGTGAAGCTTATTGCCACGGGTCGAAAGCGCAAGCTGGTTAAAACCGGCGGTACGTCGCGCGATCTCGGTCGGGACATCATCCAGACCACGCGCTCGCAGATTCTTATTCCAACCAAGGAGTTGCCCTCATGAAGCTGATGGAACAGTTACGCAAGAGCTGGGAGAAATACAGAAAGCCGGGCTATTACGACGAATTCGACTACGCCTGGACCATGAGTATTGACCTGGACAAATGCACGGGCTGCGAGGCTTGCGTGACCGCCTGCCAGGCCGAGAACAATTTGCCCATCGTCGGCGAGGAAGATTTTGCCAAGGGACGAGAGATACAGTGGATACGCATAGAACGCTACTGGGACGGAGAATACCCCAACATCAAACTAGGCTTCATTCCCATGATGTGTCAGCACTGCGATGCGGCCCCCTGCGAGACGGTGTGTCCGGTGAGCGCCACCTACCACAACCAGGACGGTCTCAATACCCAGATATACAACCGCTGCATCGGCACCCGGGCCTGTGCGGTTTACTGCCCCTATGAAGTTCGTTACTTCAATTTCACCACCCATCACTGGGACGCGCCACTGGAGCAGCAACTCAACCCGGATGTGACAGTGCGGGAAAAGGGTGTGATGGAAAAGTGCACCTTTTGCATTCAACGCATTCGCCAGGCCAAGGACCAGGCCAAGGACGACGGTCGCCGCCGGGTGCGCGATGGCGAGGTGCAACCGGCCTGTGTACAGACCTGCCCAGCCGAGGCCCTGGTGTTCGGGGACCGCAAGGATCCAGACAGCCAGGTATCCCAAAAGATCACCATGCAACTCTCGCGAGCCTACCGGGTGTTGGAGGAGCTCAACACCTCACCCTCGGTGGTCTACCTCAAGAAGGTGGATGACAATGCAAGCTAAGGTTGAACCGCTACAGTACGCTGACGTCAACCGAGATGTAATCCGCTCCCTGGTAGAGACCGGACCGCGCTACTACATCGCCCTGGCGACCGCGTTTGGGCTGACCCTGGCGTGTTTTTTCTTCCCCTGGTTCTACCAGTTGTATTACGGCCTGGGTGCCGCCGGCATGAACCACCCCGGGGTATGGGGGACGTATCTCGCCAATTTTATTTTCTGGATTGGACTGAGCCATTCCGGCACCTTGTTATCCTGCGTTTTGCATCTGACCCATAGCCCCTGGCGCAAGGCCATGTATCGCAGCGCCGAGGCCATGACCCTGTTTTCGCTGATGGTGGCCGCCACCTTTGTCATGGTGCATGTCGGGCGACCCTGGTTTATCCACTGGGCGCTACCCTACTCCAACCAAATGGAGCTGTGGCCGAATTTCCGTTCGCCACTACTGTTTGATGTGATGGCCATCGCCACCTACCTGACCGGCAGTTCGATTTTTATATACATGGGTTCCATTCCCGACTTCGCCGCAGCCAGGGACCGCACCTCCGGTTGGCGACGCCATATGTACGTGTTGTTGTCGATGGGTTGGCGCGGCACAGACCGGGAGTGGAATCGCCTGGGCTGGGCCTACACCTTCCTCGCCGTGCTGATTATTCCGCTGGCGGTCTCGGTACACAGCATCGTGTCCTGGGACTTCGCCATGTCCGTGGTACCGGCACTGCACCAAACGATATTCGCGCCCTACTTTGTGGTCGGCGCCATCTATTCCGGCACCGCTGGTATTGTCACCGTCATGTTCGTGCTCAGGAAAACCATGCACTTCGAGCAATACATTACTGAAATACACTTCGACAACCTGGGCAAACTGTTACTGGCGCTGTCGTTGATGTGGACCTATATCAACGTGGTTGAGCTGTTTACCGGCTGGTACAGCGGCACCTCTGCCGAGCACGAGGCGCTGAAGTTCAAATTGTTCGGCTATTACGCGATCTTGTACTGGGAGATGATTTTGTTTTGTGCCGTGGCACCGATGTTGCTGATTTCCACGCGTTTCAGGACTTCCCTGGTGCCCATGTTGATCCTGTCCATCGCCATCAATATCGGCATGTATACCGAGCGCTTTCTTATTGTCGCCACATCGCTGTCACGGCAATACCTGCCGGACTCGTGGGGGCTGTATGTACCCAGTTTGGTTGAAATATCGATCCTGATCGGGTCGCTGGCAATGTTTGTGACGCTATTTTTGGTGTTTGTGAAAATTTTTCCCAGCGTGTCCATGTATGAGGTGAAAGAAACCATGCGCACGCCAGCAAGAGAATCCCCGCACAAAGGAACAGACCCATGGCCGACAACGCAGTAGGACTTTTTGCCGGGCCCGATTTGGCGCTGTCCGCGGCGGCAGAACTGGTGGGCGCCGGTTTCACCAGCACAGAACTGATGTCGCCGGTCCCCATCGAGGGCGTGGAAGAGGTGCTGGGCGAAAACAAGTCTGCCATCAAGCGGTTTACCTTTTTTGGTGGCATCTTCGGTGCCTGCTTCGGTTTTAGCCTGGCGGCAGGTACCGCCGTGCTCTACCTGCACCCCACCGGCGGCAGACCCATTATCACGATACCACCGTTTCTTATTATTACTTACGAGATGGGAATTCTGTTCGGCATTCTCGCCACCGTCATCGGTTTTTTTATCAGCGCGCGACTGCCCGCCATGAGCGATCGTGTCTACGTGCCGGAGGCCTCCGTGGACAAGTTTGCCGTAACAGTGGCCTGTAACAACCGTGAAGACTTCGACCGCGCTGAAGCGATACTGCGCAGCGCGGGCGCGGAGGAAATTCGCAGCATAGAGGGGGTGACTTGATGCAATTGAATAAGCTCAAGCTGCACTGCCAGCGCAACCTGCCTGCGCTGCTGTTCCTGGCAGCGACTGCCCCGGCCTGGGGCTTTCCCTGGGACCAGGATATGGTGGACCAACCATCGATCAAACCGCAGGAATCGATAACACCCGCCGAGCCCAATGCCGTGCCGGTAACAGGCGGTGAGACACTGCCCTCCCCAAGCACTGAGAAGGAAATATTTGCCGCCAAGGACGCCGCGGCAAACATTCCCAATCCGGTGCCGGCAACAGCAGAGTCCATCGCCCGCGGCGCGGCCTTTTACCAAACTAACTGCAGGGTGTGTCACGGGCAGCAGGGCCACGGCGATGGCCCGGTGGGCGTAAAATTTATTAAGAATTCGCCGGTGGACCTGAACGAAGCCCATACCCAGGACCAGACCGACGGTCAGCTCTTTTTTACCATTACCCGCGGCCGCATCGAAATGCCCTTTTACCGAGACGCCCTAAATCAAGGGGAGCGCTGGGACCTGATAAATTTTATCAGGGACAGCTTCGGCAACGGCAATGTAAAAGATATGGCAGTTACGAGTGACATACCATGAATAGCGACGCTAGCACCGCAGTTGCTCGCTCCTCGCCACCGGCGTCAGCGTCGGTCGCCCTGTGGGCGCTCATCGCCTTGTTTGTGCTTGGACTGGCCAGCCTCGTGTATGGGCTGAACAACGAAACCGTGCGACCCGACTTTGCCCTGTTCACCGCCTCGCTGCTGTTCCTGATGGGTGTGAGCCAGGCCGGTGTGGTATTTTGTGCCATCACCCGTATTGTTCGCGCACAGTGGGCCAAGCCCTACTATAGGCTTGCCGAGCTGAGCACCCTGGCCTTTCTTCCGTTTGCCGTGCTGGGATTTCTGCTGATTTATATCTATGGCAGGGAGGACCTGTTTTATTGGCTGGCACCTGCCAGCGAGGAGCACCTGAGTCCGTGGCTTAACATTAACTGGTTGTTGCTGAGGAATCTCTTCGGCCTGTTGTTGTTTTATGGCCTCAGCGCATTTTACATTATCAAGGGACTCAAACTTGATTTGGCTACTGATTCGGCGACTGCCACAGACGAGCACAGGAAAACCGAGCAACAACTCTATAGCTTGTCACCACTGGTGATTCTCAGCTTCGTTATCTGCAATACATTTTTTGCCTGGGATTTTGCCATGATGCTGACGCCCCACTGGCACAGCTCCGTGTTCCCGATATTATTCTGGTTCGGCAATATTTTTGCCGGCACGGCAGCACTGATTGCATTCCCGGCATTGCTGGGCGGAGACGCCAGGTTCGGCCCCCTTCAGATACACTACCTGGGCAGGGTCGTTCACTGCTTTACCCTGATTTGGCTGTATTTTTTCTGGGCCCAGTTTTTCGTGATCTGGTTCGGCAACCTGCCCCAGGAGTCGGAGCCTCTGTGGCGTCAAATGTACGGCCACTACGCCCCCTACTTCTGGACCATGATGGCGGGCTGCTTCTTTGTACCTTTTGTTGCACTCATATTTGACAGCATCAAACGCTCGCTGCTATCGCTGTGTATAATCGGTTTCGGAATTAATCTGGGCATTTGGCTTAGCAAATATCTAATGATTGTGCCGGTCTTCTCAGCGGATGACAGACCGTTTAATAACTGGTGGGACCTGATATTATCGGTTGGACTGCTGGCCGGGTTCCTGGCGCTGCTGATCTTGCTAGCCCGGCGGCTACCACGCTACTCCTATTGGGAAATGAACCTGAAACCCGAAACCAGAGTCTAAACAGCGAAATCACCAAACTACGGAGGAGCGGGATTTTGATCCACATTATCCCGGTGACCAACAATGGCGCAAACACGCAGTGAAAGTGACACCATGGGGAGTATCGATATCCCCGGCGACCGATTTTGGGGGGCACAGACCCAACGCTCCCTGCACAACTTCAAAATTGGGGAGGAGCGATTTCCACGGGAGTTCCTTCGCGCCCTGGGAATTGTCAAGCGTTCGGCGGCGCTTGTGAACAAGCAGCTGGGCGTGCTCAGCGACGATAAGAAAGAACTGATCGTCAAAGCCTGCGATGAAATTATCGCCGGTCGTCTGGATGATCACTTCCCGTTGGTGGTATGGCAAACCGGCAGTGGCACCCACACCAATATGAACATCAACGAGGTGATCGCCAACTGGGCTGCCCATTGCTGCGGCCAACCCATGGGCGCTAAGGATCCCATTCACCCCAACGATGACTGCAATAAAAGCCAGTCCTCCAATGACGTTTTTCCCACCGCCATGCATATCGCCGCCGTGGAACAAATCGTCGGCAGCCTGATCCCCGCGGTAGACGCTCTGGCTGACGCTGTTGAAGAAAAAGTCGCCGCCTTCGAGGACGTGATCAAGATCGGCCGCACCCATTTGATGGATGCAACCCCGCTCACACTGGGTAACGAATTCTCAGGCTATGCCAGTCAACTGCGGCACGCCGTCATTCATATCGAGCACAGCCTACCGCATCTTTCGGAACTCGCACTGGGTGGTACGGCGGTGGGGACAGGCCTCAATACGCCCCCGGGTTTTGCCGAGCAAGTCGCAGCGGAAATTGCCAGTTTTACCGGACGGAATTTTGTTTCTGCGCCCAACAAATTTGAAGCGCTGGCCGCCAATGACGCCCTGGTTGCTGGCCATGGCGCCCTCAAAACCCTGGCCTGCGGCCTGATGAAAATTGCCAACGATGTGCGCTGGCTGGCCAGTGGACCCCGTTGTGGTATCGGCGAAATCAATATTCCCGCCAACGAACCCGGTTCTTCCATCATGCCTGGCAAAGTGAACCCCACCCAATGTGAAGCCATGACCATGGTCTGCGCGCAGGTGCTGGGTAACGACACCACGATTAACGTGGCCGGGGCCTCCGGGAACTTTGAACTCAATGTATTCAAGCCGGTAATGATCTACAGCTACTTGCAATCAGTGCGGCTGTTGAGCGAGGCCTGTGACAGTTTCCGTTTGAACTGTGTCGAAGGCATTGAAGCCAACCGGGACAACATCGCCAATAACCTGAATAATTCCCTGATGCTGGCCACCGCCCTCAACACCCATATTGGCTATGACAACGCGGCCAAAATCGCCAAAAAAGCCCATGATGATGGCACCAGCCTCAAAGCAGCCGCCCTGGCCCTGGGCCTATTGGACGAGCAGCAATTTGATGAAATCGTGGATCCTGCCAAGATGATTGGCTAGCAAGCCAGGCAGCGCTAATGGCTTTCGGTACCCGGTAGCACGACCCACTCGGGCGCTTCAAACTCACCGATCACCCGCACTTCCACGAACTCCGCCTGGGTGGCAATAATTGCCTGCACTTGCTCGTTGTGCTGCGCTTCCATGGCGTCCCTGATGGCCTTGGATTCCCAGGTCGCAATCGCGAGCAGGACGTTCGGATCGCCTATCTTGCGGTGTAGGCGGGTGCCCTGCGCACCTGGGGCCGACTGAATGATGCGGCTTGCGCGCAGCCAGGCCTCGGCGTATTGCTCCGCTGAATAGCCCGGGCGGACATGAACCTCGAAAATGAAGTGCATGGCTAGTCCCTCCTCGCAATGGTGAATCGAGTATAGCTCGATAGTACCGGTAGCCTGACCCCTTGTTCACTTGTTCAAGCGGCGTCAGAATCCGTCAGCGCCTTTTGGTAGAGGGATTTTTTCGGCATTGACATCAGCCGCTCCACCATGGGCACGAAAAATTCCAGTGGCTCACTTTCATAGTCGACATCGAAACTGTTCTGGTCATAGCGATGACAGAAGTCGATGCAGGCCTGGCTCCTTGAAGGCATCGCGACCGTCACGGTGCGCCCGGGTCGCCTTTGCCCGCTTCATCGCTACAGGTCCTCCGGTAAAATGATGCCCAATTGCCGGCGTTGGCTGCGCCACAGTTCTATCAACTCAGCCAGCTTGGCCGGTTTCGCCCCGGCGAGGTTGGTGGCTTCACCCGGGTCCAGTGCCAGGTTGAATAATTCAAAAGCAGATTCGTCGAAAGGCGGTTCCAGGTTTGATATTTTCCAATCGCCCTGCCGCAGGTACGCGCGACCGTCATGGTAAAGCGTGGTCACGTAGTCCTCTGCGTGTACCCTGTTCACTTTACCGGCCAGGAAGCCGGTGATACTCGCGCCGAGCATGGGCCGTACTGAGCCATCGTCGGGGTAATGGGCGCTGGCCAGTTCAATAAACGTCGGCGCCAGGTCCATCACCGTGACATAGCTTGAATCGATGACCCCATGTGCGCTAACTCCCGGCCCGGCTATTACCAGCGGTGCCACGATGCCCCCTTCCCGGGTGTAGGTTTTGCGGCGCTGGAACGGTGCGGAGCCCGCCTCCGCCCATTCCTCGTCGTAAGACACGAAGGACTCCGCGGTTCCCATTTTGTCATAGGCGTTGTCGAAGTGGGCTTGTAGATACTCGCTGTATTCCCCGCGATTATAAAAATCCTCGCCGGCAGCGCCGTTGTCCGACATGAAGACGACCAGGGTATTATCGTAAAGATTATTGGCTTTCAGGTAATCGAGCAGGCGGCCGACATGGTCGTCGAGGTTATCGACCATGGCCGCATACAGTTCCATCTTGCGCGACTCCCGGCGTTGCTGCTCGGGTACCAGCGTATCCCATGGGGTAATGGCATCGTTGCGGGGTGGGAGCGTGGATGCCCGGGGAATAATGCCGGCCTTTTTCAGTGATTCGAAGCGACGTTCTCGCAGTGCATCGTAACCATCATCGTAATAGCCCGCATAAAGATCGAGGTATTCGTCTGGCACCTGCAACGGCCAATGTGGGGAGGTATAGGCGGCGAAGGCGAAAAACGGTTTTCCGTCGTGCTTGTCCGCATCGATGAATTCGATCAGGCGGTCGGTGTAAAGTGCGGTTGAGTAACGCCCCACCGGGTATTCCACCAGTTCCTGGTCGGCGCGATAGCTGGACCCACCCTCGAAAAAGCCGATGGCATCAAAGTGTGTGCCCGCACCCTCCAGGAGGTTGAACGCGCGGCTGAATCCGGCCGCGTGCGGACTGGTCTGCAATTTGCTACCCAGGTGCCACTTGCCCACTGTATAGGTGTTGTAGCCGGCGTCCTGTAACAACCGGGGAAAGGGAATAATACGTGCAGAAAGGCTGGCCTCGTAGCCCGCGACGGGCGCCCCTGCCAGCCCTGATTGACCCTGCCGGGCCATGCCCGCCACGTGGTTGTTATTACCGCTAAGCAACATGGCGCGGGTAGGTGCGCAACTGGGGGCGGTATGAAACTGGGTAAGCAGCATGCCGCGTGCGGCGAGACCATCAATATTGGGGGTTTGTATATCGCTGCCGTAGGCACCGAGATCAGCGTAGCCGAGGTCGTCGGCCACGATCAGTAATATATTGGGGCGATCATCCGCCGCGGCTTCCGCGGTGGATTCAGTGGCTGACTGACTGCAACCGCCACTGAGGCAAGCCAGGCTCAGTAGCAGGCTTAGGGCTGGTGGCGTGCTCACTTACAACTCCCAGTCTTGTTTTTGTTATTGCGGTAGCTGTGAGTATAAGATGGATGGAACGCAATTCCCATCCGTGGGTCTGGGATCAGCCGGCCTTGCGCTTTCGCTTCACAGGCGCCTTTTTACGCAGACCAGCGGCATCTTCCAGCTCTACCAGGGCGGCTTCCATATAGTCGATAAAGCGTTGCACATGCGGCACGGAGTGGCGACAGGCAACGATACCAAAGTCCAGACTCTTGTAATTGCTGACCACGGTAAAGTTGACCGCGAATCCATCGGAGGGTATCGATACGGGGTATAGCCCATCCAGCCGCGCGCCATTCCAGTACATTTTTTGGCGGGGGCCCGGCACATTGGATACCACGGTGCTGAACGCCGGGAAGCGGTGGGTGCTGCCGGTAAGCGCCGTCAATAAGAGCGGCACCTGGGTGAGCGCTGTGTAAATTTCAATTTCACGCCGGCTCATCCCGCTGAGTTGTTGTTTGCCCGCGGCCATGGAATCCTGGATCACTCGCATACGCTGGGCCGGGTCTTTTTTATCGGTACCCAGGTCGGCTGTCATAAAACCCACCGCGTTGGCAGAGTCCATGTCATCGGCGGCGCGCAAAGACACCGGGGTCATGGCTTTTAGCGAATACTTGGGCAGACCTCCCTGTTCGAGAAGGTGGCGCCGAAGAGAGCCGGCAACCATGCCCAATACGGCGTCATTGATTGTGCCATCGAAGGCCTTGCCCACCGCGCGCACGCGATCAAAATCCCAGGACTGGGCCACGAAACGCCGCGCCCCGGTGATGCGCGTGCTCAGTGCCGTGCGCGGACTCTTGTACATGGGTAGAGACAATTTCTTGTTAATGCCCAGCCACACACCCGCATAATCACGCAGCGCTTTGCCCACGTTAACCACGCCGCCGAGCTGCTCCTTGATAACTTCAGTAACCGCCTTCATCTCGTCCTCGCGCGGTTGCACGCGGCGTGGCTGCGCGTTCAGAAAGGCCTCCTTGTACGACGCGTAGGCCTCCTCAGAATAGGGGGAAATATTCACGCGTTTACGGGCATTGCTGGTGTACATGCTGTTCAGCAAATGCATGGAACCGGCACCGTCCATGGCGCAGTGATGGACTTTGAAATAAGTCGCGAATTGATGGTTTCCCAAACCCTCGATCAGGTGCATCTCCCACAGCGGACGCGACCTGTCCAATAGTGTGCTGTGCAATCTCGACACCAGTGCGAACAGCTCTCGATAACGACCTGGCCGTGGCAATGCAGAATGACGAATGTGGTACTCCATATCCAGTTGATCATCGTCTTCCCAATACATCGGGCCCACGGTGCCCAGTGGACCCACTTTGAGGCGCTGCCCGAAGGGATGTCGCAATTGGCCGTCATAACGCAGAATTTCGCTCAGTCCAGCCAGAAAATTTGTCTCGTTGACGCCTTTTGGCAAGGTGAACAGATGCAGCCCACCCACGTGCATCGGTTGGCGTCGGGACTCATTAATCAGAAACATTGCATCCGTGAGGGGTATCTTGCGCATCAGGCTTCTCCAGAAGATTCTCTTTTACAGAAGAATAGACCAGATTCACAAACGTGCGCGGGACAGTTGCGGTTGAACCATGAGGGTGCGGCCGGCTTTGACCCGCTACGAACACCATAGGTATCACCGTGAGCCGCTGGGTTCATGGTTACTATTAGGCGCCACGCACCAGGTTAATGACGCGCTCTGCTTCTTCCGGCGCAAACGGACCAAAGCCGCCGCGCCAGGCCACATGCTGGTCCGGGCGAATCAGGAGCAACTCTTTTTTGTACACAGAGTGCGCATGCTCTTCATTCAGCTTGAGCACCTTCAGGGGCATACCGCAAGCCGCAGCAGCACTCTCAAAGCATACGATGGGAGAATCCGCATAGCGGTAACCCAGGGACACACCCGGATTACCGCGTTTACGAATGGGCCCAATGCCCTATCACTAAGTCACCTTAGAGTGACTATGAGGTTTGGCAAGTTAGAACTTAGGATGTAGCATGTTAAACCTTATATAAATCAACCACATGGGAGCGCCTGTAGTGACACCAGGACAGGCACCTTCTGCGTAAGACCAAGCGTTGATAAAGACAGATTTGGACTGAACTTTGCTGTGGAGTCTTTGCCCGATGCTCCACGACCTGGCCCATAAGGGCTGTCTCATGTGTGGGAGATTGATATGAACGAAAGTGAGATGATCAAACGAGATTGGCGCACCGTCCTGGCGATTCTTGCCCTGATGCTTTTCAACCAGGGGGTTGGGGCACAGGCGCCTGCAACACAGTCTGCTTCGAAGTACTGGATTACCGAAGCTGCCAGCGATTCGCAACGATTCCAGCGAATCGAAAAATACCTGCGTGGCTTCGATCAACCCATGTGGGAGGTCGGTGAGCGCTATGAAAAACTCTATGCGGCTTTGCTGGTCGGAAACCTCGAGCTCGCCTCGTACCACTGGGCCAAGATCAAGCTGACGATTGAGAACGGCACCATGAAGCGTCCCGCACGCAAGGCCAGCGCCAATGCGCTTTTTCTTGGCGATACCTACAATTCCGTATATGAAAACCTGCAAAGTGGTGATCCAATCACTGCCTGGAAGGGCTTCAAGAGGGCGCGCACTGCTTGCATGAAGTGTCACGAGGCGGAAGGCGTCGGCTATATGAACAATCAGTCGATGTTCACTGACCTGATGCCCCCCCTGATAACACACACTAAAAGGAACACTCAGTGCAGATAGGCACCATCGAAAGTATCTGGCGCTACCCGGTCAAGGGGATGCGCGGTGAGGAGCTTCCACATGTGTACACCGCCTATACCGGCGTGATGGGTGACCGCATATACGCCGTAGCGGCAGCCGATGGTGACCTCGGCCATCCCTGGCACACCGGGCGCAACCAGGAAGAGTTCGTGCTGTACAAAGCCAGCTACGGCTGCAGCGAGGACCTGTTGCTGCCGCCGAATCTGGACGCCACCTACAGTGAATGGGAACCCGGTATCGACCCGCGCTATCCGGACGCCGATGCTTTCAAGGTGAGCGTGGAAACACCCGATGGCGTGATCTATGATGACATCGAACAAGGGGCTTTTATCGAGGACCTCGAACAGCTCACCGGCCGCTCACTGCAGATTCACACTACCCAGAGAGGCATATTTGATGCCCGCCCCTTATCGCTCATCTCGCCGGCGGTTGCAGCCAAACTGGGCGAAGAACTGGACATGCACATCGACAAGCGCCGTTTCAGGGCCAATTTTTATATCGACTGGGACAATCAGGACGACCCGTTCTTTGAAATGTCACTGGTCGGCAAAACCTTGAAGATCGGCCAATGGTTGGAGGTGATGATTGTTGAGCGCGACCCGCGCTGCGAAATGATTACACTCGACCCCGACACCGCCGAGGGAACACCCAGGCTGTTGCAACACCTCGCTCGCAAGCATAACGGTGATGCCGGTGTGTTCGCGGCCGTGCTGCAAAGGGGGCGCGTAAACAAGGGTGACCCGGTTATGCTGGAATGAGCCGGGGCACGGAAAACGAAGCAGCTGCCGAGCCGCCAGCAGAAGAGAGTTTTCGCCTGACCCTCGATGGCATTGACCACAGCGTGCCTATCGCCACCGGTGAGACGCTGTTGCAAGCGGCATTAGCCGCCGGCATTGACGCACCCCATAACTGCACCGAGGGCCGTTGTGGTAGCTGCATGTCGTGGTTGCGCAGTGGCGAGGTGTCCATGGCCACCGCCCGGGCGCTGTCGCCACGCAAAAGAGAACGAGGCTACGTTCTTGCCTGCCAGGCGCAGCCCGCCTCCCCCGACCCAATCTGGCTGGACTTTGATTTGTGAACAATACACACATATGAAAACCACCGATCAAAGCAGCGTCATCACTGTGTTTCTGACCTTCCTGCGCCTGGGACTGACCTCCTTTGGCGGGCCTGTGGCGCACCTGGGTTATTTCCGTGATGAATTCGTGGTGCGCCGCAAGTGGCTGGACGAACGGGCCTACGCCGATCTGGTGGCCCTGTGTCAATTTCTGCCAGGGCCCGCCTCGAGCCAGGTTGGCATTGGCGTCGGATTATCCAGGGCCGGTTTGCCTGGCGCTATTGCCGCCTGGACCGCCTTTACCCTACCGTCCGCTATTGCGCTGATCTTGTTCGGTTACGGGGTTGTGGCGTTTGGCGATGAGGTTGGGGTGGGCGCCTTACACGGTTTAAAAGTCGTCGCTGTCGCAGTCGTGGCACAGGCGGTTTGGGGGATGGCGCAGAACCTGTGCCCGGATGCAAGGCGCGCTAGCCTGGCGGTGCTGGCAACCATCGGGGTACTGGCGGTGCCCTCGCCTTTCGTACAGGTAGGGGCGATTGTTGTCGGCGGTATCGTGGGCTGGGCCCTGTTGCAGGCAGAGACGCCGACGGATCATGTCGATTTGGGCGTTCGTGTCCCCCGCTTCATTTCGATCGCCGCGCTGGTGTTGTTTTTTGCCGGATTGATCGGCTTGCCACTGTTAACTGTGGCGTATCCATCGCAAACCATGGCACTGGTTGATTCCTTTTACCGGTCCGGCTCACTGGTGTTTGGCGGCGGGCACGTGGTGATGCCATTGTTGCAGTCAGAGGTTGTTCCGTCCGGTTGGGTTTCGAAGGACGCATTTCTGGCAGGCTACGGTGCAGCGCAAGCCGTGCCGGGGCCATTGTTCACTTTCGCGGCGTTCCTGGGAACTGTGATGAATACCTTGCCGAATGGCATCATCGGCGCATTGATTTGCCTGGTGGCGATATTTACATCATCATTTTTGCTGGTGATCGGGGTGTTGCCGTTTTGGGATTCATTGCGCCGTATTGGCGCCGTGCGCAACGCGCTGCAGGGTGTCAACGCGGTCGTGGTTGGCCTGCTGCTCGCGGCCCTCTACGATCCGGTCTGGACCAGCGCCATTTTGTCGGCGGCTGATTTTGGCCTGGCACTGGCGGCATTCACGCTGCTGGTTTTTTGGAAGACACCAGCATGGTTGGTGGTTATCCTGACCGCGAGTGGTGGTTGGGTGCTTCATTCAGCGGTGATATTGTAGACGCAAACTCTGACACACATTCAATAATAAAAGATAGCAGGTAGCTTATGACCAGTAACGCAAATAGCACCACAGAGACAGCCAATCATTTCGATCGCTGGCAAACTATTGCCATCGCTATATTCATGGCGCTGGTCGGATACACCGTGATGGTGAGTGTTCCCGTGCTCACCACGGCGCTTGTGAAGCAGGTGGGTTTCAGCCCGGAACAAGCCGGCAGAGTTTGGGGGGCTGACATGCTCGGCTTGTCCATCGGTGCTCTTATTGCGGCCTTTACCGTTGCCCGCGTGAATCGGCGGCACCTGGTGTTTATCGGCGCGGGGTTGATGATCGCTGGCAATGCCTTGTGCATGGTGTTCGTTGAGTATGAGGAGATATACGCGCTGCGCGTGATCGCCGGCATTGGCAGCGGTCTGATCACCGCGGTGGCTGTGGCGACATTGGGGGGAACGACGAATCCAGTGATGGCTTACAATTTGGAGCTGGTAGGCTTTTCCTTTTCCTCCGCATTTGAGATGCGATTCTTACCCACACTAACGATGGATGGGATTTACCTGTTTTTCATGGGCTTGAGTGTTGCCTGCGTGCTGCTGGTCTTCTGGATACCGGCCAGGCCTCTCAATGCCGAACAACTCGCCCTACAAGCACACAAACAACAGAAAGATGAAAATTGGCATGTACCGAAAATAATACCGCTGATCTGCCTGACCGCCGTATGCTTTACCTATATCAACATCGGCGGCTATTTTACCTATATTGAATTGGCGGCTATGGCAGATGGTATCTCCCAGGAGTGGACCGGTGACGTTCTGACCTGGGGCTCGTTCTGGGCAATCGCGGGTTGTGTGCTAGCCCTGCTATGTCAGCGCTTTGGTTTGTTCCGGCCGTTGTTTATTTCCCTCATCGTGATGGCGGGGACTGCCATCATGCCCAGCAGCGGGATTACCGTTTACTCCCTGCTGATCAGTGTATTCGTCTTTATGGCGCTGTGGACATTTGTCGATGTTTACCAGGCCGCGATGGTAGCCCAGATGGATCGCACTGGATCGATGGTTGCCTTGCTGCCCTGTGTTCAGGGCTTTGGACAATTCGTCGGTCCCAATATCGCCGCATCGATAATAGGGGCGGGTATGGGGTATGGCGTCATGTTCGTTGTCAGTGGCAGCATGGCCCTGGTCGCCCTGGCCTTATACTTTGGCGTGTTCCTCTATATGCACAGAAGAAATTCGATGTTGGCTGAGGCCACATGAGCAATATTACCAGAAGAGACTTTATCAATGGCACCTTAGTGGCGGCTGGGACTTCCCTGCTTCCCTTTGCAGAAACAAGCCAGGCGGCCATGGCCGCACTCGAACCCTCCTATTACCCACCAGCGCGCACCGGGCTGCGCGGCAGCCATCCCGGATCAAATGATGCCGCACATGCCCGCGCGTGGGACGGGCGTTCGGATTGGGGACCCACCACCGATTTGCAAGAGGAGTACGACCTGGTTGTTGTTGGTGGCGGGCTCAGCGGACTGTCGGCAGCCTATTTTTATCAGCAAGAGCACGGCACAGACAAGAAGGTGCTCATACTCGACAACCATGACGATTTTGGCGGCCAGGCAAAAAGGAATGAGCATACGATTAATGGCCAGCTTCTATTGGGCGAAGGTGGTTCAGAGTCCCTTGAATGGCCACATGAATTTGGAGAAACCGTACGCAAGCTTATAAAAGATCTAGGCGTTGACATGGATCGATTTAAAACGGCGTATGACACTGACTTCTATAAAAGGCATAACCTGGGCGCCGTTACCTATTTCAACAAGCAGACATTTGGCCAGGACAAGGTAGTGAAGCACCCCTTTTGTGATTATCCGGGGTTTGTGGAAGGACTGTTGCGTCCAACGCTATCGTTCGAAGAGGCGGTACAGCAAACCCCGTTGAGCGAGAGAGGCAAACAACAATTGCTGCGGGTCTTACAGGGTGGTCAGCATGTCCTGAAGCTACCCAAAGAGGAATTGCCAGAATACATTCGTACTCATTCCTACTTCGATTATCTAAAAAACACCCTGGGGGTTGATGATCCCGGGGTATTGAAAATGGCCAGGCGTACCAACATGGATTACAGGGGAGGCGGAACAGACGTGATGAGCATAAGCCAAGCCTTGGCAACGGGTCCTCTGGGCTCGGATCCTTATGCAGCATGGAAAGATGCCATGGACGAAGGGGACTATCAAAAATACGTCAAGAAGGATGGCGATACTTACGCGACAGAACATCCCTTCATTCATCACTTTCCCGATGGCAATGCCACCATTGCACGCTCCCTGGTGAAAAAAATGATTCCCAATATAGGGCCGGGAGAAAACGCGGAAGAGATTGTCTTATCCAAATTTAATTATGCCGAGCTGGACAAATACAGCAACCGTGTTCGAGTTCGATTAAACAGTACTGTTGTGAATGTACAACACGGCGGCGATCCCAATAGTTCGAGTGATGTTTTTGTCAACTATATCCATGACAACAAGTCGTATCAGGTAAAAGGCAAAGGCGTGGTGATGGCC
>SMVB01150616.1_pt1 | contig 42103 bp, 30 predicted proteins | sample 2456461 | NCBI WGS metagenome assembly SMVB01 (sample SAMN11095934, study PRJNA526329) | marine sediment metagenome | biome: Marine sediment; feature: Surficial sediment; material: Deep marine sediment; isolation source: Hadal surficial sediment | place: Pacific Ocean | collected 2014-05 | depth...
GAAAAAACGGCATGAGCAGGACTTCATAAAATTTGAAAGTTTTTCCACTTCACTGAAAATTAGATTTTAGGGTCGCACGGAAAAGATGATTGGCAAAACAATATCTCATTATGGAATCCTTGAAAAGCTCGGCCAAGGCGGAATGGGCGTGGTCTACAAATCGCAGGACGCCAAACTCGACCGCTTTGTTGCTCTGAAGTTTCTGCCACTGCACCTGAGTCAGGATGAGGAAAACAGAAACGCTTCATTCACGAAGCCAAAGCGGCCTCGGCGCTGAATCATCCCAACATCGCTACGATTTATGAGATCGATGAAGCGGATAGGCAAATTTTTATTGCGATGGAATACATCGAGGGCAAGGCGTTGAATGAAATCGTAGGGGACGCACATGTGCGCCTTCTACCAAAAGAGGATGCCATCAATTACGCTATCCAAATCAGCAGCAAATCGATCGAACCATCCTAACCCCGGACAAGCCGGAACCAAAGAGTTAATCTTGTAAGTCCTGTCCAAAAATATTTTGTCAAAAAATGGTAGAAAATTACTTGTCAGTTACTAAACAGGGAGTCACATATGAAATATTTATTAGTTATTAAGTTGATTTTTTGCTTGCTTGTTTTTCCCAGCTTGAGTCCGGCTCAAAATCTCCCCAGCCCTAAAAAACATTTTGGTCATATGATGGGTGAAGAAGGGAAAATTATTGATTTCTTTGACGGTCTGAAATATTATAAATCCCTGGCCAAAAAATCAGATCGAATTCGTTACACTGAATTGGGCAAAACCACAGACGGCAACCCGTTCGTTTTGCTGCTCATCTCTGCGCCTGAAAATTTGCAACGCCTTGACGAATTAAAAACGAAACGGCATCGGTTGAGCGATCCCCGGAAAATCAGTGATAAAGAAGCGAGAAAACTTGCCGGGGACTTGCCCGCGGTTGTGTTTCACACCTCATCAATTCACACCACGGAAATCAGCACGGCGCAAGTGGTGCCCGAGTTAGTCTATACGCTGGTCAATGGACAATCCGAACAAATTCAGCGTATTTTGAAAAATACCATTGTACTGGTAAGTCCGAGCGCGAATCCCGATGGGCAGGTGAAAATCAAAAAGTGGTACGACGAGCACAAAGGTGAAAAATGGGAAGGCCGGATGCCCTGGTTGTACCATACTTATCTCGGGCATGACAATAACCGCGACTGGGTGCTTTTGCATTTTCCCGAACAGCGGTTGACGGCCCAGAAAATCCACATGGAGTGGCACCCGATCTATTCACTCGAAATGCACCAGATGGGTGGCAACGGCGCCCGCATTTTTGTGCCGCCCTATCAAGATCCCTATGATCCAAATACTGCGCCGGAAGTCATGGAAACCATGGCCCTGGTTGGCATGGCGATGAGTCACCGTTTAACTTCGGAGGGGAAAGCCGGAGTGGTTAAAAATGCCATTTATGACTTGTTCACACCCGCGCGGGCTTTTCAGATTTATCGCGGCACCGCGCGTGTTTTAACAGAAACGGCCAGCGCTAATTTTGCAAGAAAACGGACGCTGAAATCCGAAGACCTGCGAGGCAGGCGCGGTGGAACGGGTCGTTACAATCCAAATCAAAAAAGCTGGAATTTTCCCTTGCCATGGGAAGGTGGTGACTGGACATTCAGGCAAATGGTGGAGTATCAATTGTCGGCTAATTTGGCGGCGCTCAATTTGGTTTCGAGCGATCCGGCTGGATTCAATATGGCCTTCTATCGTTCGCTTAAGAGGGCGGTTGAGGGCAAAGACTGGCCTTATGCCTTTGTTTTCCCGGCAGAACAAGCAGACCCAAGCTCCACGAAAAGATTGCTGCATGCCATGCAGCGGGGGGAAATCGAGATTCACCGCAGCATGGCGCCGTTTGTGGTGGAGGGTCGAACCTTCGAAGCCGGAAGCCATGTCATTGTTTTGCGTCAACCGTACGCTGCCTGGGCCAAGACCATACTGGAGATTCAGGAATACCCGGATCTCCGACGCTCACCGGACGAAGCTCCAATCGTGCCCTATGACGTCACGGCGCAAACCCTGCCATTAATGATGGGTGTAGAAGCCGTGCAAATTAGCAAAAAGTTTGATGCTGACCTGGTCTTAGTCAAAAATAAAGTTGAATTCGAAGGAGAAATAAGCGGCTCCGGGGAGGGTGGTTATATTATTTTTCCAAACAGCAACGAGGCTTACGCAGTAGCAGATGAGCTGTTGGACGAAGGCTACGAGGTAGCTCAGTTCAGTGACGCAGTCACAACACACGGCGAGGGGTTTCCTGCCGGTAGTTTCTACGTTAAGCCGGCAAATGGTCTCTCTTCAAAAATGATTGAAATGGCCAAAAAATGGAGTTTCAAAGCTGTTGGCTCGCCTCAAAAGGATTTGCTGAACGCGAGCGCGTTGACCCCATTGTCGAATCCGCGGATAGGTATTTATGAGCCCTGGGGCGGTCTCATTGACGCCGGTTGGACGCGTTTTATTTTGGAACAATGGCAACTGGAACCGATCACCGTTCGCAATGCCGACGTCAAATCCGGAAAGTTCGCCGACCGGTTTGATATCGTTTTTTTCCCGGACGGTTTGAATGCCAAAAGAATGTTAGCTGATACAACCGAACGACCGGAAAAATATAAGGGTGGGTTCGGGGAAGCCGGCCGAAGTGAGCTTCTGGCGTTTGTGAACGCCGGCGGAACTTTGGCAGCCTTTGGGCGCTCAAGCATGGCGCTTGTGGAGGTGCTTGGGCTGCCGATCGCCAACACCCTGCAAGGACTGTCTCAAAAAGAATATTTTGCACCGGGTAGTCTTATACTTTCGGAGCTTGATCCCAACAGCCCGCTCGCTTACGGACTACCTGAAAAATTGGCGGTGATGAATCGGCGCGGGCCTGCCTTTGTCCCCAAGGCGACCACCGGTCCTGGACCTGAAATGGTCGGCAGGTATCCGGATTACGATCCGCGGCTCAGCGGCTTTTTGCTCGGGCCGGAGCATATTCAGGGAAAAGGCTCGATTGCCATACAATCTTTAGGAAGCGGACGCGTCATCCTCTTCTCCATGACGCCGCAGTTCCGGGCCATGACGCATGGCACTTACAAATTGATGTTTAATGCCATATTCTGGGCCGCGCGCCAGAGCGAGCGAGTTAAGATGTCTGCAAATTAGATAATGGCCACGCGTTAAAGCATGACGCTGATAAAAAAATATCGTAGCGGAAGTGGCTACACTTCCGGTTGGCTGACCAGAACTCTGGCGAGTTCTGCTACAAAATTAAGCGAAAGGCGACCCCTTTGCGATTTTCCTTAAAATTTTTATAATAATTAAAGAGAAAAGAGGCGCCTGGAGCCCGTGGAGGATCCCTCGCCCCGGTTTTTTGGGCGAGGAGCCGGAACGGTCCAGCACGAACGAAAGACAAACAGATGCATGAAGACCTAAGACGGAGTGATCTATGAAACCTTTCTTAACTTTATTGATAGTCTTAAGTATAATCACGGCTGCGCAGTCTCAAACTTTTGATCGCTTTTTTGAGAACAAAACCCTGCGCGTCGATTATTTCCATACAGGTACAGCTTCAAAGGAACTTGTCGGGCTGGACCAGGCCTATGAAGAAGGGGTTTGGGCCGGCAGCCGGAAGAACCTCATTGACACATTGAATCGAGGTAAATATCTGGTCAAAATTTTTGACACGGAAACGAACCAGCTTATTTATTCAAGGGGGTTTTCCAGTATTTACGGTGAATGGGAAACCACTCAGGAAGCACAGGACGAAAAAGTTCGTTCATTTCATGAAAGTGTGCTTGTACCTTTTCCGAAAAAATCAGTGCAAGTCGTGCTCGCCAAACGGGACAAGTGGATGCATTTTCAGGATATTTTTTCGACCGTCATCGATCCCGATTCTCGTTTTGTGAATCGAGAAAAACGCGGACGGAGTTTCAAAATAATCAATCTGTTAGAAAATGGACTGCCGCACAAGAAAGTCGATTTTCTTCTGCTCGGAGACGGTTACACCGAAAATGAAATGGGCAAATTCCGCAAAGATGCCGAACGCTGGAAGGATGTGATTTTGAGAACCTCGCCTTTTAAAGAAAACGCCGGCAAGTTGAACATCCGCGCCATCGAAGTGATTTCAGAAGACTCCGGAATTGACGAGCCGCGCAAGAATCTCTGGAGGAATACAGCTTTGGGTACTTCCTACAATTCTTTTGATTCGCCGCGATATGTTTTGACTTATGAAAACCGGGCGATGCGGGACATCGCCGCTGCCGCGCCCTACGACTTTATTTACATTATGACGAATGCCAAACGCTACGGCGGCGGCGGTATTTATCAACTTTACGCCACCGGGATGACTGGCGTGGAAAATCCGGATTTTGAATGGCACCTTGAGTACATGATCACTCACGAATTTGGGCATTCATTTGCCGGACTTGGGGACGAGTACTATTCCAGCTCCATTTCTTATCTCGATTTTTATCCCTCGGGGGTCGAACCCTGGGAGGCGAATGTGACCGCTTTGCTCGATCCAGCCGCTTTAAAATGGAAACCCTTTGTGGAAGAGAGCACCCCTTTGCCGACAGCGTGGTCCAAAGTATTTCACGATAGTCTGGAAGCCGTCCGCCGGACCTGGGATCGCAGTAAACCGGGGTATTACGAAAAATGGGCCAAACTGCGGGCACAACAATTGGCAGCAATGGCAGCGACCGATTTTTACGGAAAAGTCGGCGCCTTTGAAGGCGCCGGTTATAGTGCCAATGGACTCTATCGTCCGGCGATTGACTGCAGAATGTTTTCGCTGAGTTTGCTTCCCTATGACCCGGTTTGCAGCGCGGCGATTGAGCAGATGATCAAATTTTACGCAGAATAGGTTGAAATCATCCGAAGGATATAAAAAAACACTTTATCCGCTGGTTTCCAGCTTGTTTTTTGCGGGAAGTTTTGTCGCGGCTAAATACGCGGTTCTTGAACTCGAACCATTTACAACCACACTTCTTCGCTATATAGTTGCTTTAATTTTTTTAACCGCCTTGATAAGCAACCACAAATTGGCCTCTTTATCAATCGTCAAAGCGAACCTTATTCCACTCATTCTATTAGGGTTATTCGGTATCGTCGGTTATCACTACTTCTTTTTTGTGAGCTTGCGATTTACTGAAGTCACGAATACCGCGATCATCAATGCACTGAATCCAATCGCAACGGTATTTGCGGCAAAATTTTTGATAAACGAACAATTAAGCCGTAGAAACTACTTGGGGGTAACAGTCGCTTTTGCCGGGGTTATCTTCTTAATCGCCAAAGGCAATGTCAGCAACATTCTCAGACTTCAGTTTAACCACGGCGACCTGCTGATGCTTTTAGCTGTCTCAAGCTGGGTGGCTTATTCTCTGCTCATCAGGAACCTTCTTAAGACACTCACCAGCTTTACTTTGACCTACTACGCCACTTTATTCGGCGTGATTCTTTTGGTGCCGTTTGCATTGAACGAAGGTTTTGTTCAGCAAATTCAAACTATTTCACCCTCCGTGATTTTAGCCATACTTTACATGGGAATCTTCGCATCAGGAATTGGTTATTTGTTTTATAATTCAAGTATCGAAGAAATCGGGGCGACCCAAACTGCTAGTTTTGTGTATAGCCTGGTACCGATTTTCGTTGCCATTCTGGCGCTGTTATTTTTCAATGAGTCGATTACCGCGATGATGGTACTAAGCGCCGGGTTCATCGTATTCGGACTTTATTTTATGATCCACAAAAGAAAATAAATTGCATTAGAAGTTTGAAAGACTTAAACTTTGGAATAAAATTAAAATGAGGAGGAAAAAATGAACAAACCATTTCTTAGTTTCTTAGCTGTGCTGCTGTTGCCGGTGTTTTTATTTGCACAAAACACCATTCTGCATTGCGGCAAGTTCATCGATGGTAAATCCAACAGCGCGCGGTCCGGGGTGTCCATTGTGGTTTCTGATAACAAAATTATCGAAATCAAAAACGGCTACATCGACGGCGATGAAGGCGACACGATTATCGATTTAAAGGATCAAACCGTGATGCCCGGTTTAATGGACATGCACGTGCACCTTTCCGGTGAATTGAGTCCAAAGAGCTACTCAGAAAAATTCTACATGAATCCGGAGGACTATGCCTATCGCTCAGTGCCATTTGCGAGGAAGACTTTGCTGGCCGGGTTTACCACCGTTCGCGATCTGGGCGGCGTTATCAATACACCGCTGCGCAACGCTATCAATGACGGATTTGTAGTCGGGCCGAGAATCTTCAGCGCCGGTAAATCGTTGGCGACCACCGGCGGCCATGCCGATCCCACCAACAGTTTGAACCGGCGAATCGAGGGCGACGCCGGCCCCAAAGAAGGTGTGGTCAATAGTATCGAAGACGCAAAGAAAGCAGTTAGATATCGCTATAAAAACGGCGCTGATCTGATCAAAATCACGGCAACCGGCGGCGTATTGAGTGTCGCCAAAAGCGGCCAAAATCCACAATTTACTGAAGAAGAGATTAAAGCGATTGTCGACACGGGCAAAGATTACGGCATGCACGTTGCGGCCCACGCACACGGCGCCGAGGGAATGAAACGCGCCATTCGGGCGGGTGTGCGCTCCATCGAGCACGGAACTTTGATGGATGATGAAGCGATGGAGCTTTTCAAAAAGCACGGCACTTATTATGTACCGACTATTCTGGCCGGTGCAACGGTTGCAGAACGCGCCAAGATCGATGGCTATTTCCCGGCGCTCGTCCGCCCCAAAGCTGCGGCCATCGGCCCGAAAATTCAAGAGACATTCAGCCGCGCTTACAAAGCCGGGGTGAAAATTGCTTTTGGCACGGACTCCGGTGTATCCCCGCATGGTATAAATGCCCAGGAGTTTGAGCTCATGGTAAAAGGTGGCATGCCGCCCATGGAAGCCATTCAGTCGGCGACTCTGGTGGCTGCCGAGTTACTGGGAATCGACGATGAATTGGGCACCCTTGAAAAGGGCAAAACCGCGGATGTCATTGCCGTGGATGGCGACCCCCTCAAAGATATTTCGGTTATGCAAAAGGTGGTCTTTGTGATGAAAGATGGCAAAATTTACCGGAACGTGCCGGATACTTTGAAGAAGCACACGACTTCCATCAATATTCCATAGTAAACAGAGGTCTGTCTAAAAAGGCCAAGAAACGTCGTTGCGAATCCGCGTTTCTTGGCGGGACGAAGCAATCTCATGCTTGCGGAGCAGATTGCTTCACAAAAACATCTCCTGAGCCAGGTCGAGGGAACGCTCGTGAGACGTCTCTATTGCACACTTTTGAGACCGCCTCTTCATAAATTATTATCGCCAAAGAATCAGTTTCCTCGTTTCTGAAACCCATCCGCCGACCGTTGTAAAGGTATGTTCCACTTGCAGCCTTCTTGCCTTCTTCATCACGGCCCTTCCAGACTACTGGCCTCCGTGTTAATTATAAACTGACATTTCTCACTTTAGAAATGAGTCTTAATTTCTTTAAAAACAAAATTGAGCCACCAATTCACACGGCTTGGACACGGACGGCTATTTGTCGATTTAGCACTTACCGTGCAGTTGTTCTACCTGAATCTGTGTCACATCAGTCTTTATCCGTGGCTCAATCCTGTTTGATTAGAACGGTGGTGAAGTGACAAATGTCAGTTATAAATGAATGAATTCCTACGGCTTGGTTCTTATATCGACAACAACGCCAAAATATAGTTGCTTCTCAACTCTGTTTTAATCTCCTGACTACCCGAAACCGGCCGCCAATTTTTCCGCAGATTGACCGATTGCCAATAAAATAACACTTTATACTAATTAAATTTGCAACGAAGGACGATATTCTTTTTATAAACATGCGTTTATAATTTGGAGTATTTTGTAGTATGAGAGGGTTGATGACTAAGGACAAGTTATCCAAAAATTCTTTCAAAGAATTCTGCGAAAAATATTCATTTTACATTCCTGAATACCAGAAGAACTTTTACTCGCCGGAAAATTTACAGCTGTTTCTTGAAGCTCGATACGACTTTTTTCGAGTTCATTCCAGGGAGCTGCAGATTAAAATTTATAATCCGGATTCAAAATTCACCTGGTTGGCCAACTCTTCGGTAATTGAAATTTTGATGCCGGATTCCCCCTTCATCGTCGATACCGTGGTTGATATTTGCAACTCTCAGCATTTTCACATCAATTTGCTCATTCACCCGATCTTCAGCGTGCAAAGGCTTGCGGACGGAACCCTGGCGCGGGTAGATTATCCAGCCAACGCCGACGAAAATGAATCTTACGTTTATGTTGAAATTAGCCGGCTGCAAAAGAAAGAGCTGGCTCAACTCCAAAAAGATATCTCCGAAAATCTGCATGAACTCCGCAAGGTGGTCACAGATTATCCAAAAATGGTTTCTTTGATGGACTCCCTCTGTTTGGAACATGGGACCGAGAATGAAGAAATCGCCTGGTTAAAAGAGAATTTTGTCATGCTGGGACTTTCTCATTACAAGGGCCATCAATTGACGCCAAAACATTTTGGAGTATTTAAAAAAGCAAAAGTTCGCGAGGTTGTTTCCCGGGAGTTGAATTCAAGACCGCTTTTTTCAGCAAAAGAATCTGTTGCTTACCGTGAATCCAGTTTCCACAGCAAGGTCAATAAAGAGCGACAGATGTATTTTGCCGTAGTTAAAAATGGCGACGCTGACGTTGTGCTCGCGGGACATTTCAGACATCGTGCGGAACTTTCCCTGCGCAACGATATTCCGGCAATTAGACGCCTGCTAGAGGAAATGGCAGGCAAGTTTCGCGTCACATCGACTTCTTATTTACAAAAAGAGCTTTATAGAATTGCCCAATCTCTTCCCGTTGGTTTGTGGCTGACCCGCCCGGCGGACTTTCTGTTAAGATGGTTTATGAAAATCATCTACAATATGTATTCCACTGAAATCAGTCATGATTTGGCCCTTGACAAGAATTACAACATCGTTTGGGCGGAGATTATCCTTCCGGCAACCGATGCACGAAAGATTCCGAATCAAAAATTACATGACTTTAACCTGAAGCATGAAATCGAAATTGCTTACAATATCCGCTACTCAATTAACCAAATCGAGGTCGTGTTCCTTGGCTTTCGTGCAAGCGGCCTGACTCTGGATCAGCTCAAAGAACTGCTGGAGTCAAATGCTCACGATCTATTCTCAACCTGGTCGTCGGGTTTTCGCGAATTGGTTTTCAAAAAATATGCGACCGACGGCTATGAAGTTTTGAATCGCTACCTCGAAGGAATGTCTCTTGAATTCGAACTCCATCAAGAACCCAAGAAGACTTTACTCGATTTGGAGATTTTAGAGAACCTCAATGGCTCACACTACCGAGTTGGTTATTATCATTCGAACGAAGATGACGGTTTAATCAAAATATACACTTCAGGTCCCGCTAAGCTGGGCCGGATGGTTCCTATTATTAATAATTTTGGATTTTCCATTAATCGCGACTACAGGTTTGTCTATCGTCATGATGGGGTTGAGAAGTTTACTTATAGTTTCAGCGTTGAAAGCGATGAAAATTTTGAACCGGAAGACCGTACACGGATTGCGGATTGTATCGAGGCTGTTTTAAACGAGGAGCTGACTTCCAAACCCATCAATGAACTGGTTAGAATCGCCGGTCTTACCAAAAGAGAGTTGGATCTTACCAAGGCTTTGTGCGCTTACTTTTATAAGTTCAATAACTCCTACACTTTTTTCTCTATTCAGAAAGTTTTGGTGCGCTACCCGAAATTCACCAAGTGCCTGGTCAGGCTTTTTGAAGTAAAATTTAACCCGGATAGCGAGCCGGCAGATATTAAAAAAACAAAGACCGCGATCTCTGATTCTTTTCGAGAGCTTAACTCTGTAATCGATGAAACCATCTGCAAGACTTTTTTCAATATCGTCAATGCCATTGTCAGAACGAATTACTATTTAAACAAAGCTGAAATTAGTTTTAAAATCAAAAGCGGTCTTATCGAAAATATGCCCGTCCCGGTTCCGTTGTATGAGATTTATGTATACTCTCATGACCTGGAAGGAATTCACCTGCGCGGCGGCCGGATTGCCCGCGGTGGTATCCGGTGGTCCGACCGGCCGGATGATTTTCGCACGGAAATTCTCAGTCTGATGAAGGCGCAGATGATCAAAAACACACTGATCGTTCCTGTGGGCAGCAAGGGTGGATTTGTCATCAAAAACAACAATGCTTCTAACCGCGAAGAAAGGATGGCCGCAGGAGTCAAAACATATAAAAGATTCATTACGGCGCTGCTCGACCTCACCGACAACATTTCCAAAGATGGTTCGATAATTCCGGCTGAAGGAATCAAGCGATTCGACGGAGATGATCCTTACCTTGTCGTTGCTGCAGATAAAGGCACAGCCACATTCAGCGATATTGCTAATGAGATTTCAAATGAAAGAGGGTTTTGGCTAACCGATGCTTTTGCTTCCGGAGGCTCAAACGGTTATGACCACAAAAAACAAGGCATTACGGCCCGTGGCACCTGGGAATCCGTTAAGCGGCATTTCCATGAAATCGGTGTCAATCCGGAAAAGAGTCAGATTAAGGTAGTGGGAATTGGCGACATGGCCGGCGACGTTTTCGGAAACGGCATGCTGCTTTCCCGCAGCATGAAACTGGTTGCGGCATTTAATCATCTTTACATTTTTTTTGATCCGAACCCGGACCCGAAAATATCATTTCAGGAAAGGAAGCGCCTGTTTAAAAAATGCGCGAACTGGAATGAATACAAAAAAGAGCTGATTTCAAAAGGGGGCGGTATTTTTAACCGCAGCAGCCGAAGGGTTGAACTTTCTCCTGAAATCAGAACTATGCTGGGAATTAAGCCGAAAAGCCTTTCCGGAGAAGAGTTGATAAGGGCTATTCTTCGCGCACCGGTTGATTTGCTGTGGAACGGCGGAATCGGCACTTATGTCAAAGCAAGCAGCGAAACGGATTTTCAGGCCGGCGATCCGGCCAACGACCGCGTCCGGGTGAATGCATCCGAAGTTAGAGCCAAAGTAGTCGGTGAAGGCGGAAATCTCGGCTTTACTCAGGCCGCGCGTGTCGAAGCCGCCGAAAACGGGGTGCATTTGAATACGGATGCAATCGATAATTCCGGCGGTGTTAATATGTCGGACCATGAGGTCAATCTTAAGATTCTACTCGATATCTTGCGGCGAAAGAGAATCATCAAAGATATCGATGATCGAAATGCCATCATCAAAAAATATGAAAAAGAAGAAATCGATTTGGTGCTCCGGCAGAATTATCTAAATAATCTCGGTCTTTCTCTGGACATGCGCCGGCAGCCGGCCCAATTTATTTATATTCGGGCTTTGATCAAATTTCTGAATCGTCAAGGATTGTTCGATCGGGCGAGGGATTGTATACCGTTCGAGGCTGATCTGGATAAGTTAGAACATGAGTCCAGGGCGCTGCCGAGGCCGGTGCTCTGCGCCCTAATCGGATTTACGAAATTGGTTGGAACTCAGATGTTTCTGGACTATGGTGCGTTTGCCGACCCCTGGTTTGACCGATTTATCCTGCGGTATTTTCCCGCCGGACTCTCGAAAAAATATTCAGAGCATATCAGGAGACATCCTTTAAAACGGGAGATAATCGCCACCGAGATCATCAATGAAATTGTCAATCATGCCGGGCTGGTATTTTGCCAGAGAATGATCATGGCAACGGGCAGATCGCTGACCGAAATTGCGGATACTTATATGCGTCTTTCGGAATTCCTGAAACTCGACGAGATGCGAACTTCAATTGAAACCGCCGGTGAGTGGCTGCACCCGAATCTTCATCATGAATACCTGATTTTCCTCGAGGAGAAGGTTTATCAAATTGCCAAGAAACTTTTGCTGAACCCGGAAAACTTGAAGTTGCTGGATGAAAAAGATTCGGTGAGGTTTAGCAAAATGCTGAATGAGGCTGGTATTCGTTCCCGTTACCGGTTGTCGAGAAAATTACGAATTATCCTGCGGATTCTTTCGGATGAAGATGCACACGGGGTCGTAAACGCCTTCAAACGAGTGGATATCCTGGAAGACACTTTTAGCATATTCCTCAATAATAGGAACGCCGGGGATAACTGGCAGATCGTCGAGTATTTTTCGATTTTGCAGCAATACCGCATTAAGGAACTGCGTCAAATCCTTAAAGAGTTAAAAGCGACTTCCAATTGGGAAATCAGGTTCTTCTCAAAATTGGATACCGGGATTGAAAAGTTGACTTCCGCTATAGTCGGCTTAAGAAGCATGAAAGATGATGGCAGCCACAATGAAAAGAAACAAAAAGTCAAAAACATGATCCGGGACATTATCGATCTTCACGCCCGAAACGCGCTCAGTGTCGCGGCTTTTTATGAAATGTTGGAATATGTGAATGAGCGGGTTTTGAGGTAAAGTGACTTATGAATTTTAAAAATTTCATTCCTTGGTAGACGGTAATCTACACATACTCCTATATCTCAGGGTATTGAAGATTATCTTTTTAAGTTACAGATAGACAGCGCAACCTTTTGACCGCACCCCAAATAACCTCTAACCACGAAATCACACGAAAATATCAATTATTCAAATTCGTGTTAATTTGTGGAATTCGTTGTTACTCTTGTAGTAAGGAAGCTGCGGCAACAAAACTTTGAAAAAAAACACAATTGTTGCAGATTTGTAGTACGGATTGTCACGGGTTTATTACCTGACGCTTTATATGTTTTTTTAAAAAATCTGTGTTTATCAGTGTTCATCCGTGGCCAGATTCTCTTTTGCAAAACCCTATTCGTGGGCATTACTTTCTAAATTGACTTTTTAGGAACCCAATGAATAATCTTTGACATTGGGTCGTTGATTCCCTAATTTCCGGCATGCTGCAAATCACCGACACAATCTCAATCAATGAAAACGAAATCAAACTCGATTTCATCCGCGCCTCGGGTCCCGGCGGGCAGAATGTCAACAAAGTCGCAACCGCAGTGCAGCTCCGCTTCGACGTTGCAAATGCGCCCACGCTGCCGGATGAGGTTCGCGAAAGACTAGCTCGGTTGGCCGGCAAAAGAATGACCGAGGACGGCGTTTTGATCATCACGGCCCGGCGTTTTCGAACTCAGGACAAGAACCGCAAAGATGCCGTGGAACGGCTGGTGAATTTAATCCGCAAAGCTGCCGAAATTCCAAAACCACGAATTAAAACGAAAATACCCGCCGGGGTGAATGAACGGCGTTTGCAGGAAAAACGCCGTCGCAGCGAAACAAAGCGCAGCCGCCAATCCCAGCTCCTGTCTGAAGAGTAGTCTTTCTGGCCAAATTTTCTGCTTCTATGTTGTGTTGAGTGGGAAATTTGTTTATTATCTCCTTCAACCAAGTCGTTGGCAAAAAGGATACGGAGCTTTTTCTATCAGTCCATCTCACGTTGAGAGTGTCAGAGAATGCATCGCTGCCCCGGCAAAACACCATCGCCATGAGTCGTTTCAGGATGAACTTCGCCGGCTATGCAAAAAATATGGCGTTGATCCCTGAGCCGCGCCGAAGGGCTGGCAACGACGTGACCGAGTAATACGTCCTTCGGACTGATTTTCAGTCTCCGGTCCGGATATGTCAAAATAATAGGACATTCCAGAATATCTCGCCTCTACTTGATTTTAATAAAAAAAATCCGTTTATTTAAAACCTGCCTCATTGGAATTTCTGAATCACGGGAGTAGCTCATTTATGATCGTTGCAAAAGAAACTGCGCAGACAAACGGCAAACCCACCAGAGCTAAAAAGAAGATTAAGCTGAAAAATATCTCCCTCAGCGCCGAAGTGATCATTCAGGATTACCGCCTGGCTTTTCAAAGCCGGCAGGCGAGTTTGCTGGGCCGCAAAGAAGTCATGGGCGGCAAGGCGAAATTCGGCATTTTTGGCGACGGCAAAGAGATTGCCCAAATTGCTATGGCCAAAGCTTTTCGCAAAGGGGATTTTCGCTCAGGGTATTACCGCGACCAGACCTTTGTGTTCGCGTTAAATATGTCAACCATTCAAGAGTTTTTTGCGCAATTGTATGCCCACCCGGATGAAAAAGCCGAGCCCTTTTCCGCGGGGCGGCAAATGAACAACCACTTTGCAACCCGCAGTCTCAATCCGGACGGCAGCTGGAAAAACCTCACTAAGATGTACAACTCCTCCGCAGATATTTCTCCCACGGGTTCACAAATGCCGCGACTGGTTGGCCTGGCCTATGCTTCCCGGCTTTACCGGCAGCTCAAGGAGTTAAAGCAGTTCAAACAATTCTCCAATAATGGCAATGAAGTCGCGTTCGGCACCATCGGCAATGCCACTTGCGCCGAAGGCATGTTTTGGGAGGCGATAAATGCAATCGGTGTGTTAAAAGTTCCGGTCGTTATGGGAATCTGGGATGACGATTACGGTATTTCGGTTTCCAACGAGCACCAAATTACCAAAGAAAATCTTTCCGAGCTGTTGTCGGGATTTCAGCGCAACCCCGCCAGTCCAAAAGGCTATGAGATTTACCGGGTTGAAGGTTGGAATTATCCTCAATTAATAGAAATCTATCTGGAAGCGGCTGAATTGGCCAGAACCGAGCATGTCCCTTCCATTATTCACGTCTTTGAAATGACCCAGCCCCAGGGTCACTCTACCTCAGGAAGCCACGAGCGCTATAAATCCAAAGAACGGTTACAGTGGGAAGATGAGTTTGACTGCATAAAAAAAACCCGCGAGTGGATGATTTCCGAAGGGATCAGCACGCCGCCGGCCTTGGATAAAATGGAGGCAGAAGACATCGAGATTGTTAAAGGGATTCGCGATCGGGCCTGGGAGGCATTTCAGAGTTCTATTCGCGAAGAGCGGCAGCAGGTTGCTGATTTAATTGACGAGATGGCTCAGAACTCGACCAAGTCTGCGGAATTACAAGAGATCAAAAACAGGCTCATCAGCATTCCTAACCCGGTGCGGAGAAATATTCTACCTGCGGTTCGTGAGGCTTTTATGGCGACCAAAGACGAAACCCTGTCCGCTCAAGAGCGCCTCATTGAATGGAAAAGCAACTACGACAAAATCAGCGAGGAGCGCTTCAGTTCTCATCTTTACAGCACATCTGAAGAATCGGCATTAAAAGTAGCCGAGGTTAAACCGACATATTCGGACCAATCGCCGTCAGTAAACGGATTTGAATTGTTGAACGCATGCTTCGACGCTGCGCTGGCCCGGGATCCGCGGGTGATTGCCTTTGGAGAAGATGTCGGACTCATTGGCGGAGTGAACCAGGGCTTTCGCGGGCTGCAAAAGAAGTACGGTGAGCTCAGGGTCTCGGATACCGGGATTCGTGAATGCACGATCATGGGACAGGCCATCGGTATGGCGATGCGCGGTCTCAGGCCCATCGCGGAAATTCAATACCTGGATTATGTCTTGTACGCGCTGCAAATAATGTCGGACGATCTCGCCACTCTGCGCTGGCGCACAAAAGGCGGCCAAAAAGCTCCGGTCATCATCAGAACCCGCGGCCACCGCCTCGAAGGCGTCTGGCATGCCGGCTCGCCTCTGGCTGCCATGATTCACTTGCTGCGTGGTTTGTACGTTCTGGTTCCGCGCGACATGACCCAGGCCGCCGGCTTTTACAACACGATGCTCAAATCAGACGACCCTGCCATCATCGTGGAAGTTCTGAACGGCTACCGCATGAAAGAGAAGTTGCCCGATAATATCGGCGAATTCACCCTTCCCCTGGGGGTTCCCGAAGTTTTGCGGGAAGGCACGGACGTTACCCTCGTAACTTACGGCGCCTGCTGCCGGTTAGTTATGGAAGCCGCCGGCCATCTCGTCAAGGTAGGCGTCGAAGTCGAGATCATCGATGTACAATCTCTGCTGCCTTTCGATATTCATGGAAAAATCCTTGATTCTCTGAAAAAAACCAACCGCATTGTGTTTGTTGATGAAGACGTCCCTGGCGGCGGCACGGCTTATATGCTGCAGGAAGTTCTCGAAAGGCAAGGCGGCTACACATGGCTTGACTCGGAGCCGCGCACTATCCCCGCCAAAGCCCACCGGCCCGCCTTTGGCTCGGACGGCGATTATTTCTCAAAACCGAATGTCGAGAAAATCTTTGAGTCGGTTTATGATTTGATGCACGAAACAGATCCGGCGAAATATCCGGCGTTTTATTAATTAAAGCCAGTCTAAAGTAGTATCCTCAAAGTGGTTCCGATACCTCACCTTTTTACTTAATCTTAATGCCTTCAAAAAATTTCAGCACGATTAATTTTTGTCGATACTTATAAAAAGATTGTTCCAAAAAATATTGACACTTTGAGTACAAGTACGTATTTTCTTCACTTGAAAACAGCTAAAAGGGACTGCAACAATGGAAAGATCGAGCGCCATATTCAAGAGACTCAGCCAGGACAAATCTAAGCGTGAGATTGCATATTTCACCATGGAGGCTGCGTTGGAAAACGACATTCCGTCGTTTAGCGGTGGCCTGGGAGTTTTGGCTGGTGATACCCTACGCTCAGCCGCTGATTTGGGAATCCCGATGGTCGGCGTCACCCTTCTGCAACAGTATGGCTACTTTCACCAGACGCTTGACGATTCCGGCAATCAAACGGAAACGGAAGTCAAATGGAATCCGGATCTCAAGTTGACCCAACTTCCAAATTACACGGAAATCAAAATTGAAAATCGTATTGTTCGAGTACGGGTTTGGGAATATGAGATTGTCGGAAAGTACGGCTATGTGGTTCCGGTTTATTTTCTAGACGTAAATACCCCGGAGAACTCGGAGCAAGATCGCGAGCTCAATAAACAACTTTATGGCGGTGGACAATATATTCGCCTTTGTCAGGAAGTCATTTTGGGAATCGGCGGCATTCGTATGCTACGAGATCTCGGTTTTCGGGATATCGATAGGTACCACCTCAATGAGGGCCATGCAAGTTTGCTCGCGTTAGAGCTCATTCGCGAAAGCGGGTACAGTTCTTATGACAAAGTGAAGCAGAATTGCGTTTTTACCACGCACACGCCGGTTCCGGCGGGACACGATGTCTTCGAATTCGATTTAGTGAAACAGGTTTTGAGCCCGGTTTATATCGATTATCTGCGGGATATCCTCGAAGGTGAAAATCCTGTGAACTTGACGACAATTTCCTTAAAGCTGAGCCGGTTTGTGAACGGCGTCTCGGCAAAGCACGGTGAGGTTTCGAGGAATATGTTTAAGAATCCCGCAATCGAATCGATTACCAACGGTGTGCATTCCGCAACCTGGACGTCACAGAGTTTTAGAAGGCTTTTTAATCAGTACATTCCCGGATGGGATATTGATCCGTCCCATTTTGTTCAGGCCATGTTTATTCCGGATGAGGAAATCTGGAAAGCTCACATGACGGCAAAAGGCAAGCTTCTGAGTTTAGTGGAAGACGAAGCCGGCATACGGATGGATTTAAACCGTTTGACTATTGGGTTTGCGCGACGAGCCGCAGCTTACAAACGGGCCGATCTTATTTTTTCCGATTTAGAAAGGTTGATTGAAATTGCAGGTGACAAGGTTCAGTTCGTTTTTGCCGGCAAAGCCCACCCGAAAGATGGAGAGGGGAAACAGGTCATTAGAAATATTTTTGCAGCAATTGAGCAGCTCAAAGGCAAAATTGAAGTGGTTTACATTCAAAATTATGATATGCATTCCGGGGGCGTTCTGACTTCCGGGGTGGATGTTTGGCTCAACAACCCGCAGCGCCCCCGGGAAGCTTCGGGCACCAGCGGCATGAAATCGGCTCACAACGGTGTGCTTAATTTCAGTGTGCTGGATGGCTGGTGGATTGAAGCGTGTATCGAGGGAGTTACGGGCTGGGCAATCGGTCCGGAGCCAAACGAGCCCAACCTGAGTGATTATGATGAGCGGCTCGATATTGATGATTTGTATGAGAAGCTTGAGAAGGTGATTATCCCGTTGTATTATGAAGACCGGTCAAAATGGATCCGGATGATGAAAAATACAATTGCACTTAACGCCGCGTATTTTAACACCCATCGGATGGTCAAAGAATATGCACTCAAGGCTTACCATGTTTCACCGTTGTTTCAATAGGTTTTGAGAACTTGTAAGCGTTTTTGCAATAATGTTGCAATGTGGGTAAAGTGTTCTCGTCTTTGTGTGTTCAGGTGCTAATATTTTGAAATTAATCAACTTAATAAACACTTTAACACCTGAACACGCTAACACCGTATATTGCCCGGTTGTTGACGAATCATTATACGAGAGCTTAAATGCCTGTTTCTCCCAAACTATTTCGAAATACACTTGCAAAATTCTGCACCGGTGTTACGATTGTCACCACAAAAAGTCAGGACGGGCTGCATGGTTTAACCGTCAACTCATTTACTTCTGTTTCTCTCGACCCGCCGATGATCTTGATTTGCATTCAAAAAAACGGCTTGAGCCACTCAACTCTTTACGAATGTGAGGATTTCGTGGTAAATGTTCTCAGTGAAGAGCAAAAAGAACTTTCCGACCGCTTTGCCAATCCTGCCCTGGACAGCGAGGAGCGTTTCCTGGATTTGAATTTTCGACTTTCCGAAAATAGCGTCCCGATTTTGGCGGGTAATTTAGGACATCTGGAATGCCGTTTAGTCGATCGGTTTGAGGGCGGTGACCACACCATTTTTATCGGTCAGGTCGAGAATGGAGATTTCTGCGCCGGGAAACAACCGCTATTATTTTATGACGGTGGGTATGCGTATCTTGTGAGTTAGAAAAGTTGAGATGCACTTCTAAAGTTGTCTCAACTGAACTTACTTTTTTAAAACCTCTTCCTTGGCCCGTGACAAATGAATCGCATTAAGCAGCAGCTTGAAGGTTCCATGCGTTTGGCCGCGATTCTGTGCCCTGAATCCCAACAGAACCACTCGTCCTTTTCCCATCGGAATATCGAGTGCGGCGGCGAGTCCGCGAATCTTTTCGTCTCCCAAAATCCAGCCGCTTAACAATGGATTGTCATCGGGGTAATATGCAAGAACGGCGGTGCGTTTGGTCCAGTAAAATGGCCGGAAGGCTGGGCTTTTTGCAAAGAGAGCGGCTGCCTTTTTCGGCATGCCGTAAGCGATTGGCTCAGTATTATCCACGATAATTTCCAACAACGAACCCGGACAAAAGAAGTCGGTGTGCTTCACATTTTTGAGAACATTTTCTACCGGCAGGCCAAACTGCTCGATGACTAAGTCACAGGCACTATCGAGTACAATCAAGGTGCCGCCCTTCCTCACAAAGTCTTTCAAGTTTTCAACTCCTTCATGGCCAATTCCGTGTTGATATTCCTTCGGAAGCTGCGGGGAGTAAATATCCGGCTTGGTTATTGTCAGGCCATGGATGATTTTTTCAGGTTCCATAGCCGGCAGGATAATCGCATCGAAGTTCCGTTTCAAAGCACCCTTCTTCATTTTAGTGTTATATATGGGTTTTAATGGAAATTCAAATTTTTCCAGAATAAAGCGGGTCCATCCTTCATCCATGTTGGCCGTCCAGGGTTGGTAAAGGCCCAGCTTAACCGGTTTTAAGCGATAGACAACCTGTCCTTGCAGACTTTTGCCGGTTTGTTTGATTTCTAAAGATAATTCTTCCACCAGACGCTGCATTTTTTCTGTTTTTATTTCTTTGGCGGGGATGTAAATGGTGCCGGGCTCCCAATGGTGTTCGTCAATATCGATCGCATTTTTCAACCAGTAAACTTTCTTGCCGTCTTTTAGCAAACGATTTACCAGGTTAAAACTTCGATTGGTTTTGTGGCTGACTAAGTAGTTAGCTTTCTCCTGTTCCAATTTGGGCTGGGGAAACGGGATTGATGTTAATTCGGTTAAATCTGTCTCAAACGATTCATCGACCTGAACTGTTTTGACGCCCATCATTAATGGCAGCGTCCAGCCCGCCAAATCGTAGGGACGAATGGGTGGGGAGCCGGCAGTTTTTCTCAAATCTGGATATTTTTGCGGTTCAAGCAGGTCTTTCACGTAAGGACGAAATGACTGCGAAAGTAAAATGACGAAATCACCTTTCTGAAATCTTTGATTTCCCACAAAAAAATCTTCGTTTGCCTGATGGATCTCAACGCCGCCTTGCTTGAGAACGATGAGCATCTGTAGTGCAGTGATCGAATCATGCTGTTGGCGCGGAATAATAAAAGCGAAGGGAGTTTCGGACCGCCCCTTTTCGATTGCATCCTTGTTCATTTTGCAGAAGTTGTAGATGATGGTTTCTTTTTCCTGCGCAGCAAGATCTAAAAGCGAAAGTGTAACCGCCATTTCGTAGTTGATAATATCTCTCAATCGCCACCAACCCCCGGGCCAGGGATCAATGAAATTCATCTGTTGTTTGTACTCAGACAAACCGGGATCGCGGCCTTCTAAACTGCCTTTCGGGAAATAAAGCGGAGTTGCAATTTGGGCGCTGGCAACTTCAGAGAGAATGCCCAGCATGTTATGCCACCAGGGCGTCATGACCGATGTTCCCTGCCACCAGGCGGTATAAAAGGCGTCTGTCACAATTCCGCGAAAATTCCGGGCTTGCAAGTCGCTGGCGATATGTTTGCCAAACTTGTTCATTTGGGCGTGTACAAGCGGGTGTATATTGGGATTTACCGGATCTGTATATGGAGGCAGAAATAAGCGGGCGCCCTGGGCTCTCATTTGGTGCTGGTCATAAATAATTTGCGGAAACCAGTTTTGATACATTTCTTTTGAGACCAGGCGGGTTTCAATCAAATTCATCATGAACCAGTCGCGGTTGTTATCGTGTCCGGCATAATGATGGTACAAATAGGGAAGCCGGCTTCCTTCGTGAGGCGTATCCACATGTTTTTTGTACCAGTTTACAACCAGATTCATGCCGTCCGGATTCATGGATGGGATGAGCAGAATGATCACATTGTCCAAAATGCGCTTTATTTGGGGCGAGTTATCCGTGGCCAGCTTGTAAGCCAGTTCGATCGATTCCTGGCTGGAGGCGATTTCAGTAGAATGGATATTGAGAGTAATCATAACGAAAACTTTATTCTGACGCGCCAATTCTCGCATATCTTCGTCAGTTAGATGGTGTGGATTAGCCGCCTGTTTTTGCAAATTTCGATATTTGGCGAGATTCATTAAGTTCATTGGCGAAGAAATAAAGGCCATGATAAAGGGATTTCCGAGCGTGGATTCACCTAAATTCTGCACGGTAACCCGATCTGACTTATCATGTAAAACCCCGAAATAATTGACCACGGTTTCCCAGCCAAAGAGTTTTTTATCGGCGCCAATCTTAAATCCAACGAATTCTTCCGGAGTTGGAATACCCCCGTCAGCAAATGCAGTCTTGATTTGCGTCAAATTTAGAAGGAGAATCAGGAGAAAATATGTGAGTTTAGATCGTCGCACTTTTCTTGAGCCAGTTTACTCTTTTGTAATCAAAGGTTGAGCAGTTGCCATCTACTTTTACCAGCCGGGTAGATTCGAACCGCCTCTTTTCGTTTTCTTAACGTGATAACCGCCATTAAAAACAGAAGTCCATTGAAAAGAACTCCAGTTGACAGCACCAGCCAACCCGGGATGAGATGAAAAATGGCGGCGCGGTCAATAATTGCCGAAAAGGAAAACTGTTCTAACGGCGTGGGGTGAATGGAGACTTTGGTAACCCAGCAAAGCCCTAATGTCAGGAATATCCAGCTATAATTTCTTCGCAAACGGCGCCCAAATGCTTCTGCAAAAGTCATTTTAAATCTTGACCTTTGCATTTCTTCACTCAGAAGTTCGCGCCAGTTTTCTTGCAGGGGTTCAAGCCCTGGAGAAATAATTGGCGCAAAGAAATTTTCATTCAGCAAGGCAACACGCCAGCGCCAGAGGTCAAAATATTTATAACGCCTGGCTTCAATAATTAAAAAAAACAGAACAAAAATTGTCGCCAGAATGAGTGCAAAGTGTGGAATTTTTTCACTGCCGAAGCTAAATGAAAGAAATGCTGCGGTCGTTATAATGGCCCAATTGGTCGTCACATCCAGGCGCGTGCGCCAGACATTTGCCCGGCTTACCTCACCACGATAATAATGGCAAATCGCCATTATCAATTCTGTATTATTGAGCTCGATTTTTGGCAGCGCCTTGTCTTCCACTTGGGTCTCTTAAAATAAAAGAAAATTGAATTTTGATTAGGGTGTCTTTTTAGGGCCGCTCCGGCTCCTCGCCCCGTTGGATAAATACCTCTTGTTTAACAAAAATTTATCTCCCCTGACTATCCAACGGGGCGAGGGAGCCTGCTCGGGCTTCGTGCGCCTCCTCGAGGGGTGGCGCTGCGCGCATTTTTTTGAAGTCGCCCTCCGCAAAAACCATTTGCTATCGAAGCCATAATGTGGCCACTTCGGAAACTGGCTTTAGTCTTTTAGAGCTGCCATTTCGGCAATTGATTTCTCCCTGATTTTTTTAAACGGGTCGCCGTCATGCCACTCAGGCATGGTTGGTTTATTGGCTAAATAGAGCCCGGTTTTGAGAGCAAACTGTGCGACCTGGGCGGTCCCTTCGAGACTCCAGGAAGGGTCGTACTCATCTTTCACGCCGTGGTAGCGATTTTTGATATAATCATCCATCAACTTTTGACCCCAATCTTGCGGCTTGCCAACGAATTTAAGTCCGCCAACAAGATAAACGGCCGGGACTCCTGCCTTCACCAGGCTGAATTGATCCGAGCGGAAAAATAACCCCTGTTCAGGCATGGGATCCGGTGAAATTTCCATGTTCATCTCCATTGCAACCCGATTGATGACCTCCATCATTGTGGATCTGTCTGCCCCCAGCGGAATGATATTCCTGGTCTTGCCCCAGACATTCACGGCGTCGATATTTATATTGGCCGCCGTTTTGGCCAGGGGAAAGACCGGACTTTGGACGTAAAACTGCGACCCCAGCAGGCCGGATTCTTCGGCGGTTACCGCAGCAAACAAAATGGTTCGTTTTGGTTTAAACTGAATTTCAGAAAAAGCCCGCGCAATTTCAATCAAGGCAGAGGTACCGGAAGCATTATCGAAAGCGCCGTTAAAAATTCCGTCACCGGAATGAGAATCGTTTTTGCCCAGGTGATCGTAGTGACTCGTATAAAGAATGCATTCCTTTTTTAACACGGGGTCAGTGCCCAATAATTTCCCGATCACATTTGGCGATTCAATTGTACGAAATTTGTTGCTGACTGAAGCGCTGACTCTTATCGGCAGCTCGATTGGATTAAATGAAGCGGAGTTTGCTTGCGAAATGAGCTCGTCCAGATTTAACCCCGCTGCATTCAGTACTTCCTCAGCTTTTCCCCGGGTAATCCAGCCTCTAAATGCCAGCTGCCTGGCACCGGCCGGGCTTCTGACAAAAAATTGTTCCCTGCTTCGCGAATTTTGAACTACGTTCCAGCCGTAGCCGGCTAACGGAGTCGTGTGGATCAAAATGACGCCGTCTGCGCCTTTTCTCGCGGCTTCTTCATATTTATAAGTCCAGCGGCCGTAATAAGTTAAAGCTTTACCGCCAAAAAAAATGTCATTCTCGGATTTCGGTTCATTTACCAGCATGAGCAGAACTTTTCCGGTAACGTCCGTGTTGGCGTAATCATTCCAGCTGAATTCCGATGCATCGACACCGTAACCCATGAAAACCAATTGTCTATTGTTGATCGAAACTAAAGGCTGCTCGATTTTTGTTACGCCTACAAATTCAGTTCCAGGATTTAACCGCCAGGTTCTACCTGCGCCATTCAAAGTCAGGCTTGGCGTATGTTTCGCGCCAATGAGCTCGACATTTTGAAAATAGCTGGAATCGCCAACGGCCGGCAGCAGTCCGGCTTCTTCGAACTGTGAAGCAATGTACTTCGCGGCCAGCTCACCGCCTCTGCTGCCCGGGGCACGACCTTCCATTATATCATCTGAAAGAATTTTGAGATGCGCCCTGATTCTGGCGGGTTTAACAGCGCCATCGAGCTTGCCGATGGCTTCGGGGGAAGCACAGTTTAAAGTCAACAGCAACGCGACTAAAACCGCTACTAATGGATAAGGTAAATTCGCTCGCGGAAATTTCAAAAATTCCTCCTCTGGTAAAATGGTTTTTGGTGTAACTCGACATTTATGTCGAAAGAACTAAAGCCCAATAACATAACTTGTAGACCTGTTTTAATCATGAACTTTAGGCAATACTCTTTGGTAAGTCTATTTGGCGACATGAAGGTCCCGTTACGGCTCAGTATTTTCCCACCTGCCGGGAATTTGTGTTTGACAGTTGCAACATTTGCCGTTTACAATTAGATTTTTCATGATTTGAAAGCCAAACCTGGTAATCAGTTCGACGCTGCAGTTTGGACAGAATGTATTTTCATATTTGCCCACTCTTCCCGGAAGGTTGCCGGCGTAAACGTAGTTTAATCCGCTTTCATAGCCGATCTCCGCCGCCCGAATCAAAGTCTCTACAGGTGTATTGTCCGGGTCACGCATTTTGTAATTCTGGTGAAACGCGGTGACATGCCAGGGGATGTCCGGCGAGATGTCAGCCAGAAACCTGGCCATGGATTTGAGCTCTTCGTTCGAATCGTTGAACCCGGGGATGAGCAGCGAAACGATCTCCAGCCAGAATCCTTTTTCATGCACCATTTCAATGGAATCAAGGACATGCTGCAGGACGCCGCCTAATTTCCGGTAGTTTTTGTCATTAAAAGATTTTAAATCAATTTTATATAAATCAGTGTGCGGACGAATATAATCGAGCACTTCAGGGGTTGCGTTGCCATTGGAAACGTAGCCGGTTGTGAACCCTTCTTTCTTGGCTTCTTTGAAAATTTTGACTGCCCATTCACTGGTGATGAGCGGTTCGTTGTAACTGCTGACGATTAGTTTCGCCTGATATCGCTTGCCCAAAATGACCAAATCGATTGGCCGCACCTTCTGGGACGGGGCCAGGGCTTTCGGGTCGCGCAGAGCCTGAGAAGTCACCCAGTTTTGGCAATAGGCGCAGTGAAAATCGCAGCCAAGCATGCCAAAGGTGACCGCTAATGAACCGGGAAAGACATGAAAAAAAGGTTTTTTTTCGGTTGGATCACATTGAACCCCGGCAGCATAATTTGCCGGTACGTAGAGTTTACCACCTTCATTGAAACGTACCCGGCAAATGCCGTCGCGTCCCTCTTTAATTAAGCAGCGATGGCCGCAGGCGTAACAGGTTAAACTATTGTCTGAGTGAACTTCATATAACTCACCTTCCATGGTTTGAGTTTTTAGAAGTTGTTTGAGTGGCAGGGTTTCAGCCATCAGGCTTACCCTCGTGGTAAACTAATTCATAATCTTGACGTGTGCGCGAATCCCGTTTTTGGGAGGGCTGAAATTAGTTTTAATTAATTGTCTTAGCCCGCGTCGAAGCCTTTCCGGACTGATGGCAATGACGTCGCAGCATTTTTCAAATGAGAAGATATAGTCAGTATTTTTTTCTTCATAGAGCCAAAACTTGGCGCTCTTACAGTTTTTTTCGAGTTGACTTAACTCGTGATCCTGGCCTTTGGATTTTAGTCTGTGGATTTTGGTCGGATTATTCCCATCGAGGTAATCCTTAACTGCTCGTAATACTACAGAAACAATGAGTTTGCGGTCTGTAACATTATTTGTTCGTGAATTCATTTAATTTCATCCCTCTCAAATGATTGAACAGTTATTCTGACTTCAGCTTGTCAAGGGGGGATAACGTATGCTGGATTTTATGGGTGGAACTTGCTTAAACGTTCAAGTAAACTTCCCTGAATTACTTTAATGTAGGTAAATATAATAAAAATTAAGGCATAAATCAAGTTAAAAATTTGAAGGGGCGGTAACTTATTGCGGGATAATGGTAGGTTTTGAGTACTTTGGCGCACTTTTGGGGGGATTTTCATTTAACCTATATGATTCATAAAATTTCACCCAGAGACACTAAGATTTGGAGAAAACAATTATGAATAAAATATTTTCAACCAAAGTTTTTGCAATCAAAAATGATTAGGGTGACTTTTATTTAAATAAATCCAACATTATAAAATCTCTGTGTCTTCGTGTCTGGTTTGTTGTCGTCAAGAAAAAAATGTTAAAATATAAAGTTTTTAAATGTGCCTGACACTTTGCTTTATCCTGGTTTTGAGAGTTCCTAGGACTCTGACCTTGCTTTATAGAAGCTAAAGTGTCAGACGGGGAGTCTTAGACACTTTGTGAGAAGGTCGACACGCTGTCGCCTTGATGACACAGATGAAGATCTCCCCGCCAGCACATTAAGCTGCTTTGGCGTAATTTTCAGTTTGTTGAAAAGCGACCCCGACTAAGCGTTCGTATTTTGGAAATCAATTCATGGCTATTGAGCTCGGCAATATCTTCCGGCTTGGTGTGATGCTTCAAGATATATTGCGCCGTTTTTACCTTGCAGGGATTTGAATATTTGATTGAATTCCGGAAATATCTTATAAGCAAATGCGTGCAGCTGGCTCAAAAGAGCGTTTCTGGCGCCAATAGCGCGTTCTCGTGCGTGAATCAATTGGCGCAGTTCGGCGGCTTCGCCTTTGGCGCAATGACATTCAATACGCACCCAAGTTGAATAATATCGGCAATGACGCCCGGGTCTTTCTTGTCGGTCTTGTTCGGAGAATTATCACGAATCTCTTTCACTCTCTTGGTATGAACCGGATTAACAAGAACAAGTCGTATCCCTCGGGGCTTGCAGATAGTGTATCAATGGGTCGGCATAAACACCTGTCGACTCGAATCCGACAACAAGGTCGCGGGCGTTGTAATGCGCTTTATACCAGCGCAGTCGATCAGAGGATTGTCAAATCCTTCTCGCGTAGTCGTAAAAACAAACGGCTTCGAGTCTTGACCCGATGGAGCACGAAAAATCGCCCAGTTCTTATCTTTTTCTATGTCCATTGCAACAATCATTGTTTCAGCCTTTGAATAATACAGGTTGGCTTCTGAAATTCGAACTTTCAACAATTTATACTCTGCCTTTAAAAAGACGTTCGTCACTTAAATATTTTTTTCATCAATTTCGAAAACCCTTTCAGCAAAGGCTGAATCGGCAATGGCTCCTGAGGATTAATAGGTTCACCCGCGATGACCTTTCCGGGATTCTCTTGGAAAAGCAAATTTGCGCGATATTCTCCCCAGCCTTCGGCAACGGCATTTCTGGCGGCTCCTAGTTGCAGCGGCCGCCTTTTGGTGTTGTGCCCATCGCTGCCGACAAAATGCACCAGGTCGCTGTTCAGCAATATGGTGGCGGTATCTTTAACCGGAGCTCCGTGTCTTCCGAGAATACTGCCGGCGTTCATCTGTAGCAAGGCCCCGCGCTGCACGAATTCATAGGCCCGCTCCGGTTTTCTAATGACGCCGCCGTTTCTTTCCGGATGGGCGATGATGGGCACCATACCGTCTGAAATGAGCGCGAAAAAGTGATCTGCCACGAATGTGGGGATTCCTTGCATGGGGAATTCTACCAAAAAATATTTTTTATTATCGTTATAAGTGGAAATGGTATGAAACAGTTCCATATCAGGTTGAGAGTATATCTCCGCGCCCAGGTGGATTTTGATGCCGATTTTCTCAATTTTGATCCGCTCCTGGAGTTCTTTAAATTTGGTAATGATTTCACCTTCGCGTTCGTAATCAAGATTACTCAAAATGTGATGCGTGATCGCCACTTCCTTAGTACCATCTTCTTCAGCCTGGCGCAGCATGGCCATGGTGTCTTCCCAGGTCACGGGTCCGTCATCGATTTTCGGTAAAACGTGCGAGTGAATGTCTATCAAAGTAGCTTCCTATAAATTATAAACTGGGCATCATCGCAGTCGCGAAATTACTTGGTAGACCACAATTATTGAATCATAATCTAATGTATGCAGAACTAACTTATATTACTCATCAAAACTGGATGAATAAAATTACGCCAAGGTTTCAACCGTGCACCGCCTCAGCGAATTCCTTAATCAAGCCATTATTCCCTTTTTTTTCCAAAACATTTCCGGTAACCACAAAAGAAGCCCCAGCTGCAACTTTTTGTCGAGCTTCTTCAGGCGTGCGAATGCCTCCTCCAACAATTAGCGGAATCGAAACATATTTTTTTACTCCGGAAATGAGCTCGTTCGACACTGACCTCTGAGCACCGCTGCCAGCTTCCAAATAAACCAGTTTCATGCCCATGAACTCTGCAGCCATCGCTGTTGCTTTGGCGATATCCGGTTTGTCGCGGGGAATGGGTTGTGTATTACTCATAACTTCAGCGGAAGTAGTGCTGCCAGACTCGATGAGCATGTAACCAACGGATATCGCTTCAATACGATGAGCTTTGATTGCAGGCGCGGCTCGCACTTGCTCACCAATTAAATAAGTTGGATTCCGGCCGCTGATCAAGGAAAGAAAGAATATTGCATCGGCGTACTTCGAAACCTGAGTTTGACTGCCGGGGAAAATGATTAAAGGAACTTCGATTTGGTATTTAATCTTTTTGACCAGTTCATCAAACGAGGCTGAAAGAACAAGACTGCCGCCAACTAAAATCGCATCGGCGCCGTCTTCACTGGCCTGCACTGCCAGTTTGACTAACTCATCAGGCTGCCATTTATCCGGGTCAATAAGGACGAAATAACCGGCGCCTTTGGTTTCTTTAATTTTGAGGATTCGTTCGAGAGTGGTCAAATAAAATCCAATGTTTAAATTAGCTGAGAATAATACATTTAGTCTTCGGCGCCGTTTATCTTGAGCGAAGTCGAAAGACTCAGGATGAATTTTTCCTAGTTAAAACGGAAACAATCTCAGGAACCTTATCAAGCGCCTGTGCAATTTTGTTGATATTCTTACCACCTGCCAACGCCATGTGCGGTCGGCCGCCGCCGCTGCCGTCGGCAATTGCGGCGACTTGTTTGATAATATCGCCGGCTTTCAAATTTTTTCCTGAAATTAAATCATCGGTTACCACGCAAACAAAAGAGGCTTTTTCGTTAATGACCGAGCTCAAAACACCAACGCCCGAGCCGATTTTTGCCCGCAGGGTGTCGCTGACTTGCTTGAGTTCATCAACGGTTTCGCTCGCCACTTGCGATGTCACGATTTTAAAACCATCAAGATTTTGAGCGTTACTCACAAGCTGCCCGATATCTTGTTGGGCCGATATGACTCTTACCTGCTTCAACTCTTTTTGCAGTCGATGTTTTTCAGCTAAGAGACTTTGAACCTTGTCGACAAGTTCTTCGTTTGAGCAATTCAAAATTTCCTGAAGATTGTAGCTCAGTTTTTTTTCCTGCCGTAAAAGAGTATCTGCTTTTTCGCCGGTCACAGCTTCAAGTCTGCGAATTCCGGCGGCGGCGCTGGATTCGGACATAATTCTAAAATAGCCGATTTCGCCGGTGTGGTTCAAATGCGTGCCGCCGCAAAGCTCCATGCTAAAACCATCGACTTTGACAACCCGCACATACTCACCGTATTTTTCTTCGAAGATAGCCATAGCACCCATTTCACGTGCCTCGACATAGGTTTTTTGAATTGTCTCTACCGCTAAATCGTCTCGTACTTTTTCGTTCACACGAGCTTCAATTTTTTCCACTTCCAGCGGAGCAATCTTTTTAAAATGGGTGACATCAAAACGCAAATGATCCGGAGCTACCAGCGAGCCGGCCTGAGTGACATGAGTGCCGAGGGTTTCGCGCAAAGCTTTGTGCAGTAAGTGTGTCGCGGTATGATTGCGAGCGATGGATTTGCGCGAGGTCTTGTCCACCCGCGCTGTAACTTTGGACTTATCTATTTTGTTACCCTCTGTAAATTTTCCAATGTGAACAAACGTATTGCCGTCGCGAACCGTGTCGCTGATTCTAATCTTAAAGCCGTCGCCGACAATTTCACCCACGTCCCCGACCTGTCCACCGGCCTCGCCGTAAAAAGGCGTTTGACTCAAGATCAAAAAGAGTTGTTGGTCTTCGATATGAAACTTTCGAATTTCAGATTCGCTTTCCAGTTCTGTGTAGCCAAGAAACTTCGAATCCTCTCCGGACGAAAGTTCAGTCCAGGATTTATAATCGAAATCCGCCGAGTGACTCCATTTGCCAGCTTTTCGGGCGCGATCTCTTTGCTCTGACATAGCGTTTTCAAAGCCTTTTTCATCAACGGAAAAATTCTTTTGCCGCGCCATTAACTGCGTTAAGTCGAGCGGAAAACCGTACGTGTCATATAAACGAAACGCGTCTTGGCCCGGAATTTCTTTTTTACCAGACTTTTCAACATCCGCACTGATTTTCTCAAATATCTCGATACCGCGATCCAGAGTACTGTTGAAACTCTCTTCTTCCGATTTAATCACCAGCGAAATGAATTGGTGCTTTTCTTGCAATTCCGGAAAGGCGTGCCCCATGATATCAACGAGAACCGGCACGAGTTTGTAGATAAAAGGATCATGCATGTCAAGGTTGCGCCCGAAACGAGCCGCCCTTCTGAGAATCCTGCGCAAAACATAGCCGCGACCTTCATTCGAGGGTATAGCGCCATCGGCGATGGCAAAGGTGAGCGCGCGAATGTGATCGGAAATCACACGATGCGCCATGCCTTTTTCGTCCCTGGAATATTTTACGCCGGTGAGGTCATGAATCGTTGACAAAAGTGGCGTGAAGAGGTCGGTGTCATAATTCGAATTTGTACCATTTATGACAGCATGGACGCGCTCGAATCCCATGCCGGTGTCGACATGTTTTGACGGCAGGTTATGAAGTTTGCTTTCTTGGTCGCGATTAAATTGAATAAAAACCAGGTTCCAGATTTCTATGTAGCGGGCGCATCCCGCGTTCACTTCACAAACGTGGTTTGGGTCGCCGGTTTTGTCACACTTGCCTTCACCGAGATCGTAATGAATTTCCGAACAAGGCCCGCAAGGACCGGTGTCGCCCATTTCCCAAAAGTTGTCTTTCTTGCCAAAGCGCAGAACCCTTGCCGAAGGGATCGGAGTGACATCGGTCCAGAGTTTTTCGGTTTCCTCATCCGGCTCTAAGCCGTCTTTTTCATCGCCCCCAAAAACCGTGACCCACATCCGCTCCTTTTCCAGTCCCCAAACTTTTATAAGCAGTTCCCAGGCCCACTCAATCGCTTCTTTTTTAAAGTAATCGCCAAACGACCAATTGCCCAGCATTTCAAAGAATGTATGGTGATAGGTGTCGAAGCCGACGTCTTCCAAGTCGTTGTGCTTGCCGCCAACCCGGATACACTTTTGGGTGTCAGCCGCCCGTTTGTAGTTGCGCGTTTCCTGTCCTAAAAATACGTTTTTAAATTGATTCATACCCGCATTGATGAACAACAAAGTCGGGTCGTCAAACGGCACCACGGGAGCGCTCGGCACGATTTCGTGATTTTTACTTTTAAAAAAATCTAAAAAGGAATTTCGAAGTTCCTGTGAATTCATCTACAAATACTTAAAAAGTTATTGTTGAAACAAAATCAATAAAAGATGCACTAATTTTCCTACATATCAGACTGAAATTTAACTTTTCATTTTTCTGCTATCACTTCTTTAACAATTTCCCAGTCGAAGCCCCGCCGTAAAAGAAAATCATTCAGTCGTTTTTTCTGTTTGTTTTCATCCAGGTCCTGGTAGCGGTCTTTTCTGCTTTCAACTAATTCTCTGGCAATTTCTTCCTGTCGTTTTGCGGAATAAGCCTCGGTTAAGGCTTTGTCAATGATTTCAGGTTTTAAGCCTTTTTGCCAGAGCTCCTGACGTAGAAGTCTTGCTCCCATCGGTTTTTTAGCGATTCTATTGAGGGCAAATGCAAAAGCAAATTTAACATCATCAATGAACTTAGCCTCTCTTAATTCCCAGAGAACAGTTTCAATTAATTCTTCGGCATACCCCTTTTGCCGCAATTTAGTCTGCAATTCTTTTTCACTGTGTGCGCGCGCAGCCAAATATCGAAATGCATTTTCTTTGACGCGCTTTTTTTCCTCCTTTTGCAAAATATCCTTAATTCGGGTCTTGGTTAAAATATCCCCTTTTTTTAAATCAAATTGAAGCAAGACCGATGAATCCAATCCGAATGCGAATTCACCATCAAGATAAACTGAGGCTCGCTGCTTCCGTTGCTTCTGAGCTTCAATTTTGGTAATTTTCCCTGAACGATCTGCCACCTTAAAAACGGAATTGATTTAGTGATTGGCCGAAAACTTAATTTTTTTCTGTCTGTGCAAGCGTTCTCAGCGAAGCAATCTTCCTGATTAATTAGGTTTGATATTGCTTCGGCAAAAGCTTGTCCTGAGCCTGGTCGGAGGAACGCCTCGTAAAGACCGGTTATACGCCAGAGTTCTCAACACAGCAACCCCCATGTGGCCACTTCGGCTACTCGTTAATTAGCAACCGCTTGCTGATTTGCAGGCGCTTCCTTTTCCTCGGCTGCTTTTGGCGCTTCGGCCGGCGTCTGCGGTTTTTTGATTAGCCCCAAAGCTTCGCGGACCTGTTTGTTTATTTTCTTCAATAGATCCTGATTTTCGATCAGGTATTTCTTCACATTTTCACGGCCTTGTCCCAAACGTTCCTCTCCATAAGAAAACCAGGTGCCGCTCTTTTGAATGATATCGTGATCAACGGACAAGTCGAGCAAATCTCCCTCACGGGAAATGCCGGTGCCGTACATGATATCAAATTCGGCTGTCCGGAAAGGCGGCGCGACTTTATTTTTGACCACTTTCACTTTTGTCCGGTTGCCGATAATACTCTCGCCATCTTTGATCGATGCAATCCGTCGAATATCGATGCGAACGGAGGCGTAAAATTTCAGCGCCCGGCCGCCGGTGGTTGTTTCCGGGTTGCCAAACATAACACCGATTTTTTCGCGAAGTTGGTTAATAAAAATCATGCAGGTCTTGGATTTACTGATAATACCGGCCAATTTCCGCATCGCCTGCGACATCAAGCGCGCCTGCAATCCCATTTGCGCGTCGCCCATTTCTCCTTCGATTTCGGCCTTTGGCACCAATGCGGCAACAGAGTCGATCACCACGATATCCAAAGCGCCGCTGCGGATTAGAGTCTCAGCGATTTCTAAAGCCTGCTCGCCGGTGTCGGGTTGAGAAATGAGGAGATTCTCAGTATCCACGCCTAAATTTTTACAGTACTTTGCATCCAAAGCGTGTTCGGCATCGATGAATGCCGCCAGCCCGCCGCGCTTCTGTGCTTCGGAAATTGCGTGTAATGCCAATGTTGTTTTCCCGGACGACTCCGGACCAAAAATTTCAACAACTCTGCCGCGCGGGAATCCACCAATTCCCAAAGCGGCATCCAGGGAGATTGAACCAGTTGGAATAGCTTCAATGTCCGCGATTCTTTCATCCCCAAGACGCATAATCGAACCCTTGCCAAACTGTCGGTCGATTTGCGTCATCGCCAGTTCAAGGGCTTTCAGTTTTTCACTTTTGTCATCGCTCATATCCCTTCCCTCCGTTTTGGTTCAAACTTTCTATAATCTTATTTTTTTTAAAGGCGTATAAATCGCGCCTTTCGGGTGCAGTTTACTTTCCATGAATATAATCTCTTCTACTTCGACTTCGTCTCCATCAAACTTGGCAGTTTTAAATCTTTCGATAAATTGATCGCTAACTTGCGATTTCACTCTGCCAATGGTCAAATGAGGATTGAATCTCGTTTTTTCCTCAGGAAAACCAAGTTGATTCAGTTGTTGTTCAATTTTGAAATGAATGTTATTTAATTCATTACCCGGGTTATTGATGCCTACCCACAAAACCCGCGGGCGTCTGAAGTTTGGAAAAACGCCGAGTTCTTTGACCCAGAAATTGAACGGTTGAAATTCTTTCGCAGCAGCTCTTAATGATTCTCCGATCGATTTGGTTTTGCTTTCTTCGATGTCGCCTAAAAATTTTAAGGTCAAGTGGATATTGTGAGGTTTAGTCCAGCTAATGCGTTCTTTATGTTCTTTTAGTTCTTCCTGTAAATCGGCTATTTTTTCGCGAACGGACTCTGAAATCTCAATTGCAATAAATGAACGAATTTTTTTCATTTCATGCAATAAGTTTAATCAATTCCCCTTTCAGCAAACTCAACGCCGCCTGCACAAACCGATCCTTATTCTCAAGGCGTTCTTTAAAAAACAGGAGTCGTTTGCTGTAGATTTCTTTCGCGGTGGAAACGCCGATGTAAACCAACCCGACCGGTTTTTCTTCGGTTCCACCGGTCGGACCGGCGATTCCGGTGGTTGAGATGCCAAAATCTGCACCGCTTATTTTCCGAGCTGCCTCTGCCATTGCTTCTGCTGTTTCAAGGCTGACCGCGCCGTGTTTTTCTAAAATCTCCTCCGGGATTCCCAAAATCTCAATCTTTGATTGATTGCTGTAAGTAACCACACCTCGTTCAAAATATTCGGAGCTGCCGGAAATATTGGTAAGTTTGTTTGCCAGCAAGCCGCCGGTGCAGGACTCGGCGACCGCCACAGTTTTGTGGGTTTTAATGAGAAGCTTGGCGACGGCTTCTTCCAATTCTTCGTCGTCGTAGCCGTAAACGTATTTGCCCACGCTTGCCAGAACAATGTTTACTCCTTGCTCGAGCTTCTTCCGGCATTCTGTCTCATCGGTTCCTTTTACAGTCAAGCGAATATCGACGCCGCTGGTTTTAGGCAGAAAGGCCACTTTGGCGAATTGCTCGACTCTTTTAATGTCGCCGAGTTTTTCAAACGCGGTGCTTTCCGGCAGGCCGGTGGTGCGAATCGTTTTTTGAACAATGGTTTGTCCCTGTCCTTTAAACATTGGAAACAAAGTTTTCTCACTCATCATTTTCATTTCAGAGGGGACGCCGGGAAGGATAAAGCACTTCTTGCCGTCTTTTTCAAAAATCAGGCCTGCCGCGGTGCCAATTGGATTGTCGATGAGCTGAGCTTTTTCCGGGATCCATGCCTGGTCTTCGTTGGTCACGGACATCTTACGGCCGCGTTTTTCGAATCTACGCTTGAGTTGCTCAAGTATTTCCGCTTTAAAAATCAATTCCGATTCAAAAAAATCTGCGGCTACGTTTTTGGTTATATCGTCATGTGTGGGGCCGATGCCGCCGGTTGTAATGACGACATCGCTGCGTTGCAGGGCAGTGGCAAGTGCGCTTTTTATATCATCGGCGTCATCACCGACTGTCGTTATCCATTTGACTTCGACACCAAGAGAGGTAAGGTGTTTTGCCAACCAGGTGGCGTTGGTATTCACGGTTTGCCCGATAAGGAGCTCGTCGCCGATTGAAATGATTTCGAGGTTCATGATTTTTTACCCACGCAAAACCCGACAGAAGCCGGGGCAAACATTTACTTTAAAAAATAATAAATCAATCTCAAAGAAAGAGCGCTGTAAATTCCCGCTACTACATCGTCGATCATCACGCCCCAACCATGGGGCAGTTTTTCTGAAGCCTTAGCCGGATATGGTTTTATAATATCAAAGAATCGAAATAAAACAAAGCCAACCGCCAGCCAAATCAGGCTTTTTTCGAAAAAAGCAACCGTAATCAACATTCCTACGATTTCATCAATAACGATGATCTGGTTGTCATGAACATTGGTCTCCTTTTCGATTCTGTTAGCAGCCCAAACTCCCGCAAAAAAAAACAAGACAACTCCTGCTACTGAATAGACAGATTCGCTCCCCGGAATCGCCCAATATAAAAAAAGCCCCAGAAGGCTGCCCGCAGTTCCGGGCGCTTTAGGGGCGTATCCTGTATAAAACCCTGTGGCTATAAGACGAACGACAAACTTCATTTACGGCACATTCGTTGGCATAAAGACTCGATAAAAAGCGATGACCATTCTTTTCATAAGACGTTTGTTTTCAATCAAGTAGAACACTCCGGATGCCAGAGTGTAAAGGGTCACAAACAGCATCAAATTGTTTAGGAATCCAAACTTTTCATCCAACTTTATGACTGTTTGGGCTGAAGAACTTTCTGTAAATTTTTCATTTGCAATTATCCAGAACAAAATCAAGTAGATTGCTGCCATTTGACAGCCGGTTTTCCATTTTGCAAATCCAGCGGTTTCAAACGGTTGTTCTGTTGAGGTTGCATAAGATCTGAGCGCTGTAATGAGAACGTCCCTGAGGGCAATTACTAAAAACATCCAGAAAGGAACGATGCCCATATAAGTCAATGTTCCGAAAGCTGTAGAGATGAGAAGTTTATCCGCCAGGGGATCGAGATATTTTCCGAACGGGGTAATTTTGCCCATCCTTCTGGCGGCATAGCCGTCGTACCAATCCGTTAATGTCGCTAGCACAAAAAGAAACAGAGAACAATAATATAGCTTAGCGATGAGAAGAACCGCAAAGAATGGCGTCAATACAATGCGAAAAACAGTTAGTTGGTTCGGCAAAGACATGATAAAGTTTTCTTTTTTTGAGCCTGCCATCGTTCAGCACCTTTAAAGCACGACTCTTCCTTCGAGCGCCTTGGTTAAGGTAATTTCATCTGCATACTCGAGGTCACCTCCAACCGGAAGGCCACGGGCGATTCGTGTGAGTTTTATTTCAAGCGGCTTGATTAATTTTTCCAAATAGAGCGATGTGGCCTCGCCTTCGGTGTTTGGATTGGTCGCGATAATGATCTCCTGAATGGTTCCGTTTAAGCGCGTCATCATTTCTTTTATATGCAAATCATTAGGTCCAATACCCTCAAGCGGGGAAAGCGCTCCGCCGAGAACATGAAATAGACCGTTATACTCACCGGTTTTTTCCAGCGCCAGAACGTCGTTTGCTTCTTCAACCACGCAGAGTGTGGTTCGATCTCTCTTGTCGCTTGCACAAATGTGGCACAGATCAGTTTCGGTAATATTAAAACAAATCGTGCAGAAATTAACCTTTTCCTTGATCGCATACAGTGCATCTGCAAGCTGTTGGACCTCATACTTTGGCAACTTTAGTAAATAAAACACCAATCGCTGCGCCGACTTTCTGCCAATCCCGGGAAGCTTGGCGAGCTCGGAAATGGCTTTTTCCATGGAGACAGAAGGATACTGCATAGGTTGATAAGTATCCGCTAAAATCCAGGAATCTTAAAGCCGCCGGGCATATTTCCGAGCATGCCGCCGGCGACTTTGCCCATTTCTTCATTGGCCAGCTCCTGCGCTTTCTCCATTGCTTGATTGACCGCGGCAACCACTAAATCTTCCAACATCTCAACATCTTCGGGGTCGACCACTTGTTTATCTATTCGAACTTCCATGATTTCCTGTTTGCCATTTGCCACTACTGTAACCATTCCGCCGCCCGAACTGGCCTCTACTTGTAAGTCAGCAAGCTCCTCCTGTATCTTCTGCATCTTTTCCTGCATCTTCTGAGCCTGCTTCATAATGTCGCCCATGCCCATTTTTGCCATGACAACTCCTCTGATAAAATTTGACCACTTTACCTGACTATTTCACCGTCAAATAATTCTATGACTTTCTTCACTATCGGAATTTGCATTGTGTTAGCATCATCCTGTACTTGTTGAACTTTGATTTCTTGTATCTCCTGAACCTCAGGTTCATCGCTCTCTCGCTGCTCTTTCAGCGCCTCATTGAACTCTTCACTTTCATTTTTCTTGCAGTTAATTTTTAATTTGAATCCGGTCTTTTCCAAAAGGATTTCCTGAATAAGATGCTTGTTTTGATTAATTGTATTAATATGAAACCCTTTCTCTTTACCAAAAGAAATTTCCAGAGTTTTATCATGTACTCCGGTTGGATACCCTTCATTGAGAAAAGACCCCAAATGAATCTTCTTGCTTTTAACTGCATCGATGATTTCGGCCCACTCATTTTTTATTTTTTCCAAAGAAACCACTGCATTCACATCAGGCGTTTCAGGGTTTTTATTTTGGAGATTCTCTTGAGATGCTTTGTAGTCACCGCCGTTTCCGTCTTTTACAACCGGCTTTTCTTGCTTTATTTCAACAGGTTCGGCTTGATGAACAGTTTTAACTTGCGGCTCTTCTGGCTTATCAACTACTTTGGTTGAGGTTTCAGGCTTCGATTCCAAAGCGCTTTCCAAATTACTGAGATTGTTGAGGAGATCATCCAATTCAACACTCTTACCCATTTTAATCATTTTAACAATGAGCATCTCCAAAAGCAGCTTTGGATTTGAGCTTCGCTTTACTTGATAGGCGGTGTCGGTGGCAAGCTGAATGAGTCTCAGCGAATCGGTTTCGGAAAAAGATTGCGCTGCATCCTTATATTTTTCTGTATAGCTTTCCATTCCTTCCAGCAGGTCAGCGTTGTCGGTCGCCCGAATGATTAACATATTTCTAAAATGCTCGGCCAAACCGTTCAGAAATTCCGCCATGTCATAGCCGTGATTGAAAATCTTCTCCACAAGCTGTAAACCGGCGGCAACGTCTTTGTTCGAAATACAATCGGAGGATTCAAAAAATAATTCCTGATCAATAATGCCCAGAAGCTCGGACAGTTCCTTGATTTTTATCTCCTGCCCACAAAAAGAAACGACTTGATCCAGCAGACTCTGGCTGTCACGCAAACTACCGTCAGATTTTCTGGCAATGACATAAAGCGACTTTTCGTCGATGTTGATTTTTTCTGCGGAACAAATATTCTGCAACTGCTGAATGATCTCGTTTAAAGGAATTCTGTGGAAGTCGTAGCGCTGGCAGCGGGATAAAACAGTTGCCGGCACTTTGTGAGGTTCGGTTGTTGCGAAGATAAACAGAACTCTTGAAGGCGGTTCTTCAAGGGTTTTCAGAAGCGCGTTAAACGCTTCCGGGGTGAGCATATGGACTTCGTCGATGATGTAAATCTTGTACTTGCCCTTCGTGGCCGCGTATTTCAGATTTCCCCGGAGATTCCGAATTTCATCGATACCGCGGTTGGAGGCGCCGTCGATTTCAAAAACGTCGAGGCTGCGGCTTCCGGTAATTTCAGTACAGCTGGAACATTTGTTACAAGGAGTTGGGGTTGGGCCTTTCTCACAATTGATCGCTTTTGCAAAGATTCGTGCGGTGGTGGTTTTGCCCACACCTCGAGGCCCGCAAAACAGATAAGCCGAAGCCAATCGGTCATTTTTGATGGCGTTACTTAAAGTCGTGGTGACATGACCCTGGGCCACAACTTTTTCGAATTCCATCGGCCGCCATTTTCTGGCTAAAACCACATAAGACATTCGCCAAAACCCTCCAAAAGTTTTAGTTACATGGCACTTTTAACTGCGAGCCTGTTTTATCTGTAAGACCCCAATAAACGAATTCCAGTACTAATATAAAACTGAATTTTTAAAATCAGACACATTTAAAAAAAACGGCTGTGCACCCATCTCTGTCCTTTCCTTTCCAACGTGCAACCGACAATAATCGACTCCGGGCAAGTATTCCCCCGGCACATAAAATAAACGCTTACCGCTGCTACCTTCCGGTCCTGACGGGGTTGGGCATCATTCTATTGCGAAGGACTTGATCCATCAACATCAATTATTGCTGCTGCCGCAAAGGGGGAGTAGGCCTCGGATGGGAATTCGATCCTGCTAAAGCGGATTGCAGGAAACAGGGCACCGCTAACTCCCCATCTAGCACAGCCTCCGTGGAGCCGATGGGGGTTGAACCCACGACCTTCGCATTGCGAACGCGACGCTCTCCCAACTGAGCTACGGCCCCGACGTTTTATTAATCGTTATCCACTAATCGGAAATCGATTCTTGCTGAGTCAGCTACCAACGTACAAATCACGATTTACGAATTTCGAAATAACAGTACACGCGGAGAGGCAGGGATTCGAACCCTGGGTGGCCAAAAAGACCACAACGGTTTTCGAGACCGCCCCGTTAAACCAACTCCGGCACCTCTCCTTTTTATCTTTCGTTATTCGTAAATTGTGTCGTTATTGGTAGGGTCGAGATGATAACTCCTAATAAAAGCTGAAGGATATTTACTCTCGCCAATTTCCCCAATATACGATTTCGAATAACGATTTCCAAATGCAGCGGAGAGGCAGGGATTCGAACCCTGGGTGGGCTTGTGACCCACACACGATTTCCAGTCGTGCACCATCGGCCAACTCGGTCACCTCTCCGTAATCCTGCGCTGTCTTAGTTTTTGAAAGAACGCCTGTAAAATCCCCAGACATTTTGATTCAAGTATTCCGCAGGTAACGGTCACTTCAGAACGGAGCCCGGGACTTTGCACAATATTTAAAGTTGAGCCGCAGGCGCCCATACGGCTATCGCTGACCCCAAACACAACTTGTTGAATTCGCGATAAATAAATGGCCCCGGCACACATCGGGCAGGGTTCTTTGGTCACGTAAAGCGTGGCGTCTTCAAGCCGCCAGGAATTTCGACAATTTGCCGCTGCGGTTATTGCGATGACTTCAGCATGGGCGGTAGGATCTTGCAGAGTCTCTACCATATTATAGCCTCGCCCGACAACCATCCCGTCCGACACAACCACTGCCCCAATGGGAACTTCGTCTTTTTCAAGCGCCTTCTCGGCCTCCTGGTAGGCCTGCTCCATCCAACTTTCGTGAGTTCCCATTTTATAACCGAGAATCGATTATTGGTTATTGATTATTCTCCGGATTTCTTGTGCTGCCTTTCTTGGTTTAACAAACATTAGGATTTAATAATAATTATCCATTCTCAATTAATATGGTACGCCCGGAGGGAGTCGAACCCACAACCTCTTGGTCCGTAGCCAAGCACTCTATCCAATTGAGCTACGGGCGCAGGTGTAGCGCATACGGGAGTCGAACCCGTGTTACCGGCGTGAGAGGCCAGCGTCCTAGGCCACTAGACGAATGCGCCGTTTTTTGAACAAAAAATATACCCATTTTTTTGTATAAAATCAAGCTGTATTTGGCCGAATCTCTGATTTTAGTTTGACCATTGGCAATTCTTAAACCTTCGCAAAAACCTGCCGATATATTACTATTCATACACATCCAGAAGAGAGGAAAATGACCCGAAAAGTGCTCATTGTCGAAGACGACCTACCTTTTGTTACTTTAATTCAGCTTGCCCTTCGTGATATGAATTTTGAATTCGATGTGGCAAAAGAGGGCACCTCGGCGCTCGACAGGCTTTCGAAAAACGAGTATGATTTGGTCATCTGCGACTATCGCATTCCTGAAATTCATGGTCTGGAAGTTCTGAAAACCGTCAAAAATCAAAATCCGAACTGCCAAACGGTTCTGATAAGCGCTGCGGGCGAGGATATGATGAACACAAAATTAGAGGACTTGAATTTATTAGGTTTTATGCAAAAACCGTTTTCACCGATTGAATTTCGCGCCATGGTTGAACAGGCTTTTTAGGCTACTCATTAACCACTTCCGCGTTTTCAATCTCACCCAGAACACGACCGCCGTTCGACAAATAAACCCGCACGTCTCTCCTTCTATCTTTCACAATAATTTTCCCCTCGACGACGGAGTCGCCTGAAATTCTGATATCCAGGCGATGAGTGTCGCGCCCCCTGCCCTTCTTACCTTCGATGACGATATCTCCTTTGACTTTGGTGTTATCTGCCAAAGTTATATCCCCATTTGTGGTATGAATATCTCGCTCTACCGTGGTGCGCTCAAGCTCAATTCGGCCATTAATCGCGGTGATACGGCCATCGACATTGACGCCGGCTCCACATCTGATGGATCCGTTTACTGATTCAATATCGCCGTCAATTTTTACATCACCGGCAATTCTGATTTTGCCGTTTACCGTTTGCAAATCCTCTACTTCTGATTCGCGCCCGACTTCGATACGGCCGTTCACGGACCGGCTGCTGCCGCGAACCACACACTGCTCGCCGATAATAATACTGCCATTCACCGAGTTCAAGCTGCCGCTTCTAGTATCACCATCCTCGATGTAAATGGTTTTATTGATTCTAAAACCGCACGCAGATGCAAAGAAAAACGTGATTAGGAATAGAGGAAAAAGTAAAACAGGCTTTCTCATCGTGACCTCCTTACCAAATAGTGATTTAAAAACGTTTATTTACTGCTCTGACAGGATTTACCTGATAAGCAGAATTGAGAATAATCTTGTTCATCATGTTTATCCTGTCTATTTTTTTAAA
>SMVB01284013.1_pt1 | contig 42016 bp, 39 predicted proteins | sample 2456461 | NCBI WGS metagenome assembly SMVB01 (sample SAMN11095934, study PRJNA526329) | marine sediment metagenome | biome: Marine sediment; feature: Surficial sediment; material: Deep marine sediment; isolation source: Hadal surficial sediment | place: Pacific Ocean | collected 2014-05 | depth...
CACAACTTCTAGCCGGCGCTTCAGGTCCGCTGCTTGATATTTTTTACCTCAAATCACCACTAAGCCGACAGCAGATTGTGGCGAACAAAGCATTGACCCAAACCCTTGGACACTGCATCAAGATATTCTACTACGCTATCATTATCGCCGTGACCACCACATTACCGGTCTGGCTGTTCGTCGCAGCATTGGCAGTCGCCATCGTTGGCACGCGGGTGGGTATTCGGCTGTTAGTGCGCTGGAATGACGCGTCCTTCCAACGCGCCAGCCAATTTATCATCTTGACCATCGCCGCTTTGTGCGTAGTTCAGGGTACCTGGACAATATTGGGGGCAGCAGTATTGGGGTCAGAGTAAAGGCCCAACATAGTTGGGCCTTTACTCTGACTCCAGCTATCTATCCGAATCCACCAGAGGCTTAACTACAAACAGTAAATCCCCAACATTCACCTGTTGGCCACTGCTCATGTTTACCCGCGTCACCTCGTACTCCTGCCCGGTCGGATACAGCTCACTTTCCGTATTGAAATCCGCAAGCGTCAATGGCGTAAAAATCTTCATCGCCTCAAGCTGGCATAACGTATGGTCGAGCGCTATCCGGTCGCCGACATTAACGTACTCAGGTTCGGATGGCGACGGCGTACTGTAGAAAATCGCCGTGGCGGGCGCTAAAACCTTCAATTCGTTGCTGTCCTCAATACGTATAGAATCGCGATCGATACCGTCTCCCGCAGTATCTGCAGAAGCTTCTATTTCGCTGATCAGCGCGTCGACATCAATACGGGTGAGCAACTCAAGCAGATAACCGGTGTCATACACACCTTTGTGGAATACCTCGTCATCAAGAACGCGAGTCAATAGTGGAATGTTGGTGCAAATGCCAGTGATCCTGACCCGCTGCAAATATTCGCTGAGTTTGGCGATAGCGGCTTCTCGAGAATCAGCGTGGACAATGACCTGAGCCACCATGCTGTCGTAGTAAGGCGATACAAATTTTCCCGGCCCCGCAGCGGTGATCACTTCAACCCCTTCGTCTTCAGGGAAGTAACACTCCTTTATTTCACCAGGATGCGGCCTGAAGCCAAGTTCACCACCCGCTAACTGCTGGATTCGCTCGGCATTAATGCGTGCTTCTATTGCGTAACCGTCTGCTTTGATTTCAAGGTCTTTTATCGACCCGCCCCCCGCTATGTTGAATTGCTGAGCGACGATATCAACGCCAGAGACCCATTCCGTAACCGGGTGTTCAACCTGCAGGCGCGTATTCATTTCCATGAAGTACACTGCGTCTGAGGCCAAATCGTAGATGAACTCGACGGTACCGGCACCCACATAATCCACTTCGTCAGCAAGATCTGCAGTCGAACGGAGCACGGTCTCCAACAATGCTTGCGGCAGCATTGTCGACCCGGATTCCTCAATGACTTTTTGTTTGTCCCGCTGCACGCTGCAATCACGGATACCCAGTACACGAGTATTGCCATGACTGTCACGCAGCAGTTGGACTTCAATGTGACGTAACGAGGTTACAAATTTTTCAAGGTATACATCGCCGTTGCCAAACGCACTGCGCGCTTCAACACCAACCCGATGGAACAACTCGACAAATTGACCCGGCGACTCAACCACTTGTATGCCACGGCCACCGCCACCGTGTACGGCTTTGATCAACACGGGGTAGCCAATTTCTTCGGCAACGTCTGCTGCCCGCTCGGGGTCGGTCATAACGCCGTGACTACCGGGCACTACCGGTACGTTCAGGCGTAGTGACGTATTGATAGCATTCGACTTGTTACCCATGGTTTCCATGCTGGCAACCGATGGCCCGATAAAATTTATGCCATGGCTGCGCACCAGTTCGGCGAAGGCTGAATTCTCAGAGAGAAATCCGATGCCGGGATGCAGACTGTCCACCCCTTCATTCTCGGCCACATTCAATACACTCATGGCGTTGAGATAGCTCTCGTCCGGAGTATTGCCGCCGATGCAAACCACCGTATCCTGATCACCAAGTTGGTCGACTACAGCAGATTCCATATCCGGATCACTCTGCACCAGCACCACTTGGATGTTTTGTTGTTGCGCTATGCGTACCAACTTAGCCGCAGTACATCCTCGAGCGTGGATCAACACCTTCTTCAACGGTCGCGCTAGATCCTGATCTGTGTAGATTGGCCGGTGTGCAATCACCACTGGATGTTGTTCTGCAAAGCCCCCTGCCAGTACGCGCTCAACGACTTGTTCAACAGTGTCTCGCGCTATTGGAATATTCGCGTCGATCGCGCGCAACTCAGCATCAAGATCAGGACTGAATGGATGCTTGACCAGGCCCTGCATTGCCCCTTCGTTGGCAGATAAATAATTCGACAGAATGGAGTTCAGCGGCAAGTTGGACTGCACCACGATTTGCCCGGCAAAAGGCATGCTGGTCCCTGAGAAGTAGTAGGTCTGTACTAATGGATGCGTGACGAAACTGGCCTGAGCACCACCGGTACAGTCTCCATAACCAAACACAATGACTGGCAGATCATGGTCGCGTACAAAGCGCGTGATTCGGTCATTGACCGCCGCCATGGAAAACAATGCACCAGCACCTTCTTTCGTCTGCATGCCGGCGGAGGAAATAAAACAGATAACCGGCAGGTGTTGTTCAGCGCACTCAACCAGTAAACGGCAAAATTTTTCCGCGCTGGCCATGTCGAATGCGCCCGCTTGAAAACCAACATTAGATAGAAGCACGCCAACTCGAGTGCCAGACTCACCCTTGAAGCGGCCATAGCCCGCGACGATACCGCACGGCGGCAAGCCGCGATTCAAGGCACTCTCGATAGAGATACGAAAGCCCGGAAATGAACAGGGATCTGAACTCAGCAGATCGTCGAAACGACTCTCCCATTCATCAAAATAACGGTCAATAATGTCAGTGTAGGTAAACTGGTGTGAGCTCTTGTTAGCACGGAGCACATTCTGCATAAGCAGATCGTTGTAGGCCATGTTGAGCTTGTTCCAGAAATCCTTACGCCGACCAATGTTTTTCGGTGCTATACGGCCCTGGTAATTCTTACCCTCGCGTACAGCAGCGATATAGGAACCCAGTAAACTTTCGAACAGGTGTGTGACCACAACAAATAGAGCATCTGCCAGGTGTGGAAAACTGAGTTTCTTCCACTCTTCAACCTGGCGGAAAAATTCACCGCCCTTAGGCATCTTGTTAACACGCAAATACCAATCGATTATCTGTTCGCGCAGCACGTCCACAGAGAGTTTTTCCGGAGTGTCCGCCGCCCCCAGAACCAATCCACTGGAAGCCAGCTTCAGGGTTGTTTCGATCAATTGGGACAACGATTCCTGACTCAAGCTTTGCGCTGACTGTGCTTCAGCAGCTATCGAATCAAGGTTGGCGATGATCTGGTCGTAAACAGAGTCGAACAGCAACAAATTTTCACACTCGCGCATGAAATCGACACGCAGCTCGTCGTCTAACAATACGTCCAACACAGTCATATCGCTCAGAGCAACGGGACGGCCAAGGCCTTCGATCGGCTGGATATAGGTCGGGAAACGTAAATGCAGTAAGCCCCGGTTAGCATGAATATCCGATTGCCCGATGGCGCCGAGCATACTCGGTCCGGTTATAGCCAGGTTCAGTTCAGCAGTCAGTTGCTTGGCCAGGAAAACATCGGTTTTTTCATCCAGACCTTCCAGAGAGAGTAGTTTTTTACCCTCGTAGGTAAAACGCTCACGCAAGACTCCAGCCATTTCAGCATCGGCGCTGACAGCGCGTAGAAAAGCTCTCGGCTCGCCGACATCGGAAATCTTTAGTATCTGGCGAGTATTTTCATGATTTAGCAGACACTCTCGTAAAGCACGTAAGTTGCCGACAGCTTCACCTTTCCAACGGTTGTATAGAAAAATACCGACACTGGACAGCAATGCAGCACGGGCATCTTCATAATTCTGCTTTGGCTCACCGAAGATTAACTGCGCGATACGGCCACGATCATCATGTAAGGCCTGGCGCTTTTCATGATAGTTACGCCACGCCTTGGACAGCACATCGTCATAGACAATCTTGTCCGGGTCTTGCAACCACTTGAGAAACGCCTGACGACGCTCCCGGTCGGCACGGACGTGCAACTCGCCTGAGGGGATTTCCTGATCGGCTAAGCGGCCATATTGTTGCGTGGTGGTTGCCTTGATTCTCTTGCGAACGGCTAAGTAGCGTAGATATCGATACGCCACCCCGAACACGTTGAGATATTCGGTTGGGTTTTTGGTCAGCTTGAGTGACGCGGTCGACTGCATGGCGCGAAGCTGCGGCGACGGATTCAAGTAGCGTTGCAAAGACTGCCGGTAGTGATCCAGAATGTAAGGGTTGTCGGCGACAAATTCGCGCACCCGGCTCTCAATGCTGTCAATGCCGCCGACTATGGCGCTGCGCAGGTTCTCCAATCGGTCGACCGGATCATTGGGCGTGTAGTCGACGATGCCATCGATATTCCCCTGGCCATGCAACTCAAAGGGCGACAGCCCAACATATTGCGCGCACTCCTGCCAGGACAGGTTCAAACGCCGGGCAATGTTAGCCAAACCTGCCGGTTGAATGGTGCTGAACACGCTGTCGCGCAGGGACAAAATAATGTTTGAAGCGGCCAGCGGAATGGCCCCACCCGAGTACCCTAGACCATAAATCAGGCCGATGGTGGGTACGTCGACATTGCTCATCTCGGCAATCAAACGTGAAATAGAATGCGCCTGATTTCCGGCATTGGCTTCTTCTGACGCGTCTGCCCCCGGCGTATCCATAAACGATACCAAGGGCATCTGGCGTGTTGAGCACAAGCGCACAAACTGCGCGGCCCGCAGATGATGTTCGGGCATCCACGCACCCAGAACTTTAGAGCGGTCCTGAGCAACAAAGCCGATCAAGCGGGAACCCTGCTCTCCAAAGTCCATGGCCACGGTCGCTTCAAAGTAAGGCCCCGAACTGTCTTCTTCGACCACTCTGCCGAGTTGGCGGATTATCTCCGGGGCTGGCGTTCGAGACTGGTCCTCAGCGGCACTGACCACGGCTTCAATATAGGCATCGATGTCGAGGCTGGTGAGCACCTCTGTTTGTCTCCTTATTTGCGCTGGAGACAGTAAGCCGGGGACAGGTTGCTGTTCCTGGGATACATCCGGAAACAAAGAAAAGTCTTTAGCGAGACTTTCGGCGATGAGGTACAGTCGATCGCCTTCAATAAGCTGTTTTTCCACTATAAAAATGCTGGGTGTAGAATGGCGGTACTCTAGCCAGTTAGCGACCAGAAAACTAGCCACGGTTGGCGATCCGTGTGCACTTGTACCAAAATAACGTGACGATATTTCTATGACTGCACTACATTGCGCACTGCTCACCATCTCCGACACACGCACCATCGAAGATGACAAATCCGGCGCCTATTTGAGCGAAGCTATTACCGCGGCGGGTCACATTCTGGACGACCGGCAAATCGTGCGCGACGATATTTATGCAATTCGCGCATTGCTCTCCAACTGGATAGCAGACGAGCAGATACAAACGATCATTACGACCGGTGGCACAGGCTTCACCGGCCGCGACAGCACACCTGAAGCCGTCGCCGTGTTACTCGACAAAGAAATTCACGGTTTTGGCGAACTGTTCCGCCAGATCTCATACGACGATATTGGCGCATCCACCATTCAATCCAGGGCCCTTGGCGGGTTGGCCAATGCTACCCTCATATTCTGCTTACCCGGTTCGATCAACGCCGTGCGCACAGGTTGGGAGCAAATCATTCGTAATCAGCTCGACATCAATTTCAAGCCATGCAACTTCGCCGAACTGATGCCACGTTTCTCCGAGCGCTAGACCACCCGATCCGTGCGTGATTGCGGTAGCTCTTCACTCTCCAGCCCAGTAATATTGCGGGCTGCACACCCCCTATAGGATTACCTTACGTGAGCGAAGAAGTTTACCTGGTCAGCGCTGCGCGGACGCCGGTTGGAAGTTTTCAAGGCAGCCTGGCGACGCTCACCGCACCCGAACTTGGTGCTCATGCAGTACGCGCTGCAGTCGCCGCAGGCAAGCTGGACACTGACAGGATCGATGAAGTCATTCTCGGCAACGTCGTCAGCGCCGGTCTGAAACAGGCGCCAGCCAGACAAGCTATGCGCATCGCCGGTTTACCAGACAGTTGCGGCGCCACCACCATCAACAAAGTGTGCGGCTCCGGAATGAAAACCGCCATGTTGGCGACAGACATCATACGTGCCGGTAGCGCACAAACTGTCATCGCAGGCGGCATGGAAAGCATGAGTGGCGCGCCCTATATTTTAGCAAAAGCACGTACCGGTTTACGCATGGGTCACACCAGCATGCAGGACACGCTGTTTTTAGATGGTTTAGAAGATGCCGAAAGCGGCGATTCAATGGGCTCTTTTGCTCAACAAACAGCGGATGAATACCAACTCACACGTGAAGCCATGGATGCCTTCGCCATTGAATCTGTAAATCGTGCCCGCGCCGCAATTGCAAATCAAAGCCTGGCCGCCGAGATAACCGCAATCGAGATTGCGGGCAACATCGTGACAGATGACGAACAACCTGGCCGAGCCAAACTGGAAAACATCCCCAACTTACGGCCTGCCTTCAAAACGGATGGCACCATTACCGCGGCCAACTCTTCGTCAATTTCTGACGGTGCATCCGCGCTGGTCCTCGCAGCAGAAAGCGCCGTAAGCAGCGAACCCCTGGCACGCATCGTCGGTCACGCAACACACGCCATTCATCCGAGCCAATTCACTATCGCCCCGGTTGGGGCGATCCAGAAATTGATCGATAAAATCGGCTGGGATCTGGCGGACGTCGAGATATTCGAAATCAACGAAGCCTTCGCCATGGTGACCATGCTCGCAATTCAAGAGCTCAAACTGGACCCCGAGCGGGTCAACATGTTTGGTGGCGCCTGCGCTCAAGGCCACCCGATAGGCTCCACCGGCAGCCGCCTGATCGTTACCCTGGCACATGCATTGAAAAATCAAGGCAAGAAACGTGGCATCGCAGCACTGTGCATCGGTGGTGGCGAAGCAACCGCCATCGCTTTGGAGCGCTCTTGAAACGACTACCGGTCATGACCGGCTTCGGTGGTATCAATCCCGCCGGCCGGTTGTCTTTTAATCACAGTTACCGGCGTCTGGTAATTGATCGTCTGGCGCAGAGCAAACAAGATCGAACATATCGCAGTCTAGCTGAGCTGATGCGTCTGGAAGATAAAAGCGGGCAAACCGCATCAACTCGCCGCCACATTTTAGATCACACGCTGATACGCAGGATCGAGTTGTACGACCCGGAAAAAGTCGCCTGGCAATCCAATGCGGAACTTAAAGCCGGGGACGATGCAGGTCTTAGTTTCATCCTCGCAAAACGCCAACTGCCTGCACGCATACCATCTGATTGGCAGGTTGAAACGCTCAATGACCGCGAGGTCAAAATCACCTGCAAAGATTCGCTGAAGGTTTTATTGCCTGAGGAGCGCACCGCAAAAGTCACCAGCGCCGGGCAACTTCCTACTGGCTTCGAGCCCGGAGAACTTTACCCGAGCCGCAATCACCCACGCGGTCTACAACTGACTATCTACGGTGCCTCCGATGCCATTCGTTCCACCGGTTTTACGGTGCAACAACTCAAAGATATGGTCGCACCAGACCAGATCGCCGTGTACTCAGGCAGCGCCATGGGACAACTCGATGCCGAGTCCTACGGTGGCTTGTTGCAGAACCCGATGATCGGCAAACGCCCTTCCTCCAAACACTGTGCTCTGGGTTTACCTGAAATGCCCGGCGACTTTGTCAACGCTTACGTGCTGGGCTCCGTTGGCGAAACTGCCGGTATCATTGGTGCCTGCGCCACTTTTCTGTACAACGTGAAAAGAGGCCTCGATGAAATACGTAACGGCGCAAAACGGATCGTCATCGTCGGTAATTCTGAGGCGCCGATTACGCCTTACGTCATCGAAGGCTATCGTGTCATGGGCGCGCTGGCAGAAGACGAAGAACTGATGGCCCTGGATAATTCTACTGTAGCGGACAATCGTCGCGCCTGCCGGCCATTTTCGTCAAACGCGGGTTTCACCGTTGCAGAATCGTCTGTGTGGGTAGTGCTCATGGACGATGAACTGGCCATGCAACAAGGCGCACGCATTCTCGGCTCTGTGGGTGATGTTTACGTCAACGCAGACGGCTACAAAAAATCCGTCTCCGGCCCGGGCATTGGCAATTACTTGACGGTGGCGAAAGCCATGGCATCAGCCAAGGCAATCTTAGGCGAAGATGTGCTCCGCCGCGGCACCTATATGCAAGCTCATGGCACCGGTACGCCGCAGAATCGCGTCACCGAATCCCACATCTTCAATGAGTTGGCAAAGACATTTGGACTCGAACACTGGTTAGTAGGCGCCGTGAAGTGCTACCTCGGCCATTCCATGGCACCGGCCGGCGGCGATCAACTCAGCGCCATTCTCGGCGCCTGGCAAGATGGCTTAGTGCCCGGCATTACAACGATCGATCACATCGCCGAAGACGTACATCAGTCACATCTGGAACTACCCATGGATCACGTCGAGATCGATCCCGAAGCGATGCCTGGCGCCATGGTCAACTCCAAAGGCTTTGGTGGCAATAACGCCACCGGTCTGTTTTTGTCCCCACAACAGACAACCAGCATGCTCGCCAAGCGCTGGGGTAGCAAAGCGATGAGCGCCTACCGGCAAACCAATGAAGCTGTTGAAGCGAATGCTCAGGACTACGACGAACGAGCAGATAACGGAGAGATCTCACCCATCTATCAATTCGGCGAAGGCGTTCTAACCGGACAAGACCTGGATTTTGCCACTGACAAACTCGGCATTCCCGGTTTCGCACAGCCGGTGAGTTTGGAAATACAGAATCCCTACGAGGATATGGCCTGATCTCAGATGCGGTGTTAGTGCAGTGTTTCGCTGCGAGAAGAAAGCTCTACGGCACGCACTTGAGCCTTTCTCGCCTGGTCTTTGTAAGGGCTGATTTCGCAACACTTCTGGTAAGCTTCCGCCGCCGCCGCAAAACCGCCTAGCTGCTCCCAGAACTCTCCTCGCTCGTAGTACAACGAAGCGCACAAGGCCTTGTCCTGCCCTGCTGTGGCCAATTGATAGTCGATCATCTCGAGCGCCTGGGACCAACTGCGGCGACCCAGGTGGTAGGCTTTAACATTGTTCAGCATGCGTATTGCCAACATTTTCGGCGTCGTCTGCTGCATTAAGTCAGGCACGTTCTGAACATCAATATCACTCCCTGCCAATTGCGAGAGGTCCATTGGGCGCATCTGCACCGGGTCGACTAACTGACCTTCAATCGACACCAGAAAATGACCGGGATAGTTCACCCCATGACAACCCAGTCCGCTACGCCTGCCAGCTTCGATCAGTAGCACCGCCAACGAGATGGGAATGCCTTGTCGGTGTTCCATCACCCACGCCAAATTGCTGTGTTGCAAGCCAACCTGAGCGCGTTGAGGCAGTCCAAAACCCGCTTGTCTGAAACTTTTTAATAGTCCATCGGCGGCATGCGCGACAGAACCGGCATCAATTGCTTCAGCGCTGGATTCCAGGAGGGGTTCAATCAACTCGGAGAACATAGCTCGTGCACGATCGCTATCAAAGTCATCATCAATGATTTCGGCGATTAACAATGCGACTTCAAATTCACCCTGCTCTAACCGACTGGCACGACTAAATCTATCTTGCAATGACTCTTGCGTGGCGCCTTGTGCAGGTTCGCGGGCCACCTTAATGCTCTCTGGTCTTGGCGAAGGTTACTTCTGGCCAACGCTCTTGTGCCAATTGAAGATTGGCCCGACTGGGCGCGAGATAACTCAGATGACCGCCCCCATCTATTGCCAGATTAGCTTGGTTCTTGTTACGAAAGTCCGTCAGCATTTTCTCGTCTTCACAATAAACCCACCGCGCAGTGTAAATGCTTGCGTCCTCCCAGACACACTCTGCCCGGTATTCGTCGGACAACCGAAATGCAACCAGGTCAAATTGCAGAATACCAACCGCACCGACCACAATCTGATTTTTGTTAAGGGGAATAAAAACTTGTGTCGCACCTTCTTCAGCCAATTGCTGTATACCTTTGTCCAACTGCTTGGAGCGCAGTGGATCCTTAACCCTTACGCGCCTGAACAATTCAGGGGCGAAATTTGGAATGCCCTTGAACTTGAGAACTTCACCTTCAGAAAAACTATCGCCGATCTGAATCGTACCGTGGTTGTGCAGGCCGATAATGTCACCGGCAAAAGCTTCTTCTGCATGGGTGCGGTCGCCGGCCATAAACGTTACCGCATCGGTGACTTTTATTGACTTGCCAAGGCGCAAATGTTGCATTTTCATGCCCTGCCGGTAACGACCGGAACAGACCCGCAGAAAGGCAATACGATCCCGATGCCTGGGATCCATATTGGCTTGTATTTTGAATACAAAGCCGGAAAAAGCGTTTTCATCCGGCAACACCTCGCGGGCTTCACTCATGCGTGGCTGTGGTGCCGGTGCATACTTAACCAAGCCATCGAGCATTTCGTGCACGCCAAAATTCCCCAGTGCTGTGCCAAAATAGACCGGCGATTGGATCGCAGCCAGAAAGTCCACATGATTCAGTTGATGGCTGGCACCTTTGACCAACTCGATTTCTTCACACAGGCCATCATAGTCTGCGCCTAACAAGTCTACCGCGGCATCGCTTTGCAAACCCTGGATGACGGTGTAATCAAATACATGATGACCTTGGCCCCGTCGATAGACGATGACCCGATCGTTGATCAGATCATAGATACCCTTCAGACTTCGACCCATCCCCAGAGGCCAGTTTTGTGGGGCACACTCGATCTGCAGAATGTCTTCAATTTCGTCCATAACTTCGATCGGATCGCGCATCTCTCGGTCCAACTTATTGATGAACGTAACAATTGGGGTGTCACGTAAACGGCACACTTCCATCAGTTTGATCGTGCGCGGTTCCACGCCTTTCGCGCCGTCAATGACCATCAAGGCGGAGTCGACGGCGGTCAGCGTGCGATAGGTGTCTTCTGAAAAATCCTCATGCCCGGGTGTATCCAACAAATTGACCATGCACCGGGCATACGGAAACTGCATCACCGAGGTGGTCACAGATATGCCGCGCTCCTTTTCCATGGTCATCCAATCCGAGGTCGCATACCGGTCTGACTTGCGAGACTTCACAGCGCCCGCCAGTTTAATTGCGCCACCGAACAGCAAAAGCTTTTCGGTAATGGTAGTTTTACCCGCATCCGGATGCGAAATAATCGCAAACGTACGGCGTTCTAAGGAGGGGGCCAATGAAGGAGAAAGCACGGACTACTCGAATTCAAAATTTTCAACAGGCGCAGTATAGAGTGGCTCAAGCGTTCGGCAACAAGAGTTTCAAGCGGCCATATCGCTGTTAACTGATCTGTTTAATCACCAGTCATTTCGAGTTGTACGGCCAGCACCAATGCATCTTCACGGCCGAGATCACCAGGATAGTAATCCCGGCGTACGTTGATTTCCGCGAAACCCAGGGATTCATATAATGCCAGCGCGACATGGTTATTTGACCGCACTTCGAGGAAAAGTACAGCGGCACCCAACACCTTAGCCCGCTTGAGAATATCCAGCACGAAGCGACGACCAAGCCCTGAGCCTTGCAGGTCGCGTTTAATACAGACATTGAGCAAGTGCGCCTCACCGGCCGCAGCACTTAATACCGCATGCCCAACGATGGTAGTGTCCAGACAAATTACGGAACAGTTGTGACCCGCCTGCAGACAATCCGAAAAGATTCCCCGAGACCAGGGGAAAGCATAAGCGCGCGCTTCAATTTGCAGGACCGCATCGAGATCCGCCAAGGTCATCTCGCGAAAGGTTATGCGTTGGTTTTCAAACTCTGCCATATCAGTTTCTTGGTCGCCGCATCGCCAATATCAGATCGCAACGTGGGTAGTTCTATCACTGTCAGCGGCAAACCATCAAGCCACTTGGCTATGCTCGGTGCTACCTCCGGGGTCAGCGCTATCCACGCCCCTGGTGCTGGTAAGTGTTTGTCGAGGAAAACCGTCAGCGCGCGCAATGGCGTGCCGCCGGTGTCTGACAATTGCGGCCAACGAAATTCATTGCCAACTGGCTGCACAACTTCAGTTTGACCGCGTACAAAATCACCGAATTGAACGATGTCTCTGACCAACTGCAAAGTGACCGCATCTGTTGCCACATCACACATCAGCATGCCGGTTTGGCCTTTAACCCAGGCAAACTCAACGATTTGTGCCTTGGCTTGAGGCAGCGGCACCGATTTTGCTTTCGCTGTACCACGGGTGTCAGGCTCTACGACAGGCGCCGCAGGCGCAGCAGGCGCAGCCTCGCGTTTTTGCATTTCAGCGGGTTGTTGCTTAACGCCAACGCCTCGCTGATACCACACCTGCACACCCATGGCCGCCAGCATCGCTGCCTTTTCTTTGCTCAATTCTTGAGGCAATTTATTGCCGTTTATCCAACCCGCCCATGAGGTAGAATTCTACCCCAATTCGTACCTAGCAACGGCAAACAAATGCAGTACTTAACTGACGATATCCGCATTACCGGCATGCAGGAAGTGATTGCCCCGGCATCCCTGATGTCCGACCTCCCCATGTCTCCGAACGCATCGAGTTTGGTTTTCAGAACACGACAAGAGGTAGCGAATATCATCCACAAGGACGATGATCGGCTACTGGCCATCATTGGTCCATGTTCGATCCACGACCCTAAAGCCGCAATTGAATATGCCGGGCGCTTAGCCAACTGTGCCCGGCAATACCAGGAAACACTGCTGATCGTGATGCGGGTCTATTTTGAGAAGCCACGCACAACAGTAGGCTGGAAGGGTCTGATCAACGACCCGCACCTTAACAACTCCTTTGATATCAACGAAGGTTTGACCATTGCCCGCCAGTTGCTGTTGGACATCAACGAACTCGGCATAACCGCAGGCACAGAATATCTGGACCCGATTTCACCACAGTACGTCGGTGACCTTGTGAGTTGGGGCGCCATCGGTGCGCGCACCACAGAAAGCCAGATTCATCGGCAATTGGCGTCAGGGCTGTCTTGCCCGATCGGCTTCAAGAACTCCACAGATGGTGATGTGCAGATTGCAGTGGACGCCATCAACTCCTCAAATCACTCGCACATCTTTTTATCCGTCACCAAACAAGGCCATTCGGCGATATTCTCTACCGCAGGTAATCTCGATTGTCATGTGATCTTGCGCGGCGGATCGAATGGCACCAATTTCGACAAAGTGAGTATCGCTGCCGCCCAGGAACGACTCACCGATGCTGATGTTAACGCCGGTATAATGGTGGATATGAGTCATGCCAACTGCCAGAAAGATCACAACAAACAGTTGCTGGTGTGTGAGTCACTTTGTCACCAACTCGCCGACGGCGACAGGAACATCATCGGCGTCATGGTTGAAAGCAATCTACAAAGTGGCAAGCAGAGCATTACCGATGACTTGTCCGCTTTGACTTACGGTCAGAGTATTACAGACGCCTGTGTTAATTGGGCAGATACGGAAAAAATACTCGAACAGCTGAGTGCGGCAATTATTGCGCGGCGCGCAACCGGACCCTGACCGCCTTGCTGCGATATAGCCGTTCCGCACTCATCAGCAAAAACCACAGCGTATACAAAGCAACTTCAGTAAAACCGTCCCGAGTTAACCACCACAAATGCAACAGCGCCAACGGCACCGCCGCGTAGACCACCATATGCAGGCGTTGCCAGTTGCGTCTTAGACGCCGCTGCCAGCCCTTCGTTGAAGTCAACGCCATCGCCAACAAGCAGGTGAACGCTGCCATACCTGCGGTGATGTAAGTCCGTTCAATTAAATCTTCGACCAATGCCGGCCATTCGAACTCCAGGTACAAGGCAACATAGCTGAACAAGTGTATGCACACATATGCAAAAGCAAACAACCCGACCATTCGGCGGCAGCGCGCCAGCACAGCAGCGTTAGTCAGTCGCCTTAGAGGTGATACAGAGTAAGCTGACAGCAACATGATCAGCGACCATTCGCCGAGAAAATGCACGACCGTTTCTCCGGCATCGGCACCCAATGCCGAACCTGGGTTCGCAAGGTCCAGGCTAACCAGCCACAACAACCACAACAAAGGGCAACTCAACAACACAGCAAGCAGCGATTTTTGGACGGCAATGCGGCTCAACAGGATCTATCGCTTAGAAGTTTCGACGAAGATCCATGCCGGTGTACAAACTAGCCACTTCATCGGCATAACCATTAAACGGTAATGTTGGCCGGCGATTCGGTTTCAATAAGCTACTGGGTAGCCGTCGCTCACTGGCCTGGCTCCAACGTGGATGGGACACTGCCGGATTGACGTTGGCGTAAAACCCGTACTCATTGGCCGCCAACTGATTCCATGTATTTCGCGGTCGCCGCTTGGTAAAGCGAATGCTGACGATCGACTTCACCGACTTAAAACCGTACTTCCACGGCACAATCAATCGCCAGGGCGCACCATTTTGATTCGGCAAGGTCTTGCCGTACATGCCTACCACCATGATCGTCAGGGGATGGTACGCCTCATCCATGCGCAACCCTTCAACATAAGGCCAGTCGATGCTCGAGAAGAAGCTGTCCTGACCGCGCATCTCAGATGGACGCATCAGAGTCTTAAACTCTACATACTTGGCTTTCGACGTAGGCTCGAACTGTTGCAGAATCGATTTCAGTTCAATCCCTTGCCAAGGCACCACCATTGACCACGCTTCGACGCAACGAAATCGGTAGATGCGCTCCTCGCTGGTCAGCCCTTTGATGATGTCTTCAAATGCAAACTTACCCGTTTTATTCGCTTCGCCAGACACGGTGACCGTCCACGGGTCTGTGGTGAGGTTGTGTGCGTACTGCGCCGGATCGCTTTTGCCCGTGCCAAACTCATAGAAATTGTTGTAGCTGGTAGCAATCATCTCAGGCGTAACACTGTCATCTGCCTGCAGGCCAGCAACAGCCTGAGCAGACAGCCCCATGCCCGCGCCAAGAACTGCAGATTGCTGCAGAAATTGCCGGCGATTCAGGTAAACGCTCTCCGGTGTTATTTCAGAGCCCGGAATATCAGGCGGTTTACGGATCAGCATCGAGATAGCCTTTAATAGGATGGTTCTGGGACATCAGGCAGATTTGGAAGTTCCTGTTCGTGTACGCTTCCATAGATATTGCACCGGACCCGACAAGGCGTACACGGAAAATAAAAACAGCAACACGATAGGCGGGTCGACCAACAGCAAAGCAAAACCCAGCACCACCATCACCAGGGTCATGAACGGCACTCGGTCTTTAAAATTAATCAATTTTGGCGAAAAATATTCAAAATTCGACACCATCAGCAAACCGGTCACCAGCGTTATGCCTGCCATGAAGCCGGCTGCGGTCTTAGACGGTATACCGCAGCCGTTATCGACCCACACCCACACACAACAGGCGATAATCGCCGCAGCGGAGGGACTTGCCAAGCCGGTAAAGCCTGTGTGTTCACCCTTGGTGTTAAAACGCGCCAGACGTAAGGCAGCGCAGGCCATAAATACGAAGGTAACCACCCAACCCGCTTGGCCCAAGCTGGACAAACCCCAGGAAAATGCCACCAGTGCCGGTGCTACGCCAAAGGCGACCATATCAGACAAGCTGTCATATTCAGCACCGAATTCGCTTTCCGTGTTGGTCAGACGTGCAACTCGTCCATCCGCCGTGTCCAACGCAAAGGCAACGAATATTGCAAGTGAGGCGGCTATGAAATCGCCATTCATGCCCGCCACAATGGCATAGAAACCGGCGAACAGAGCACCGGTGGTGATGAGATTGGGTAGCAGATAAATTCCACGACGGCGAAACCGAACCCGGCGCGCCACATCCGGTGCCTTCTCGTCGTTTGACACCGAGTGCAGACCGCCATCATCTGGTTCGTTCATAACTCTTCCCCGGGTTATCTCAAGCGGATTAGTTGACGTCTTTATCGACCAACCGATTTGCGGCAATCCACGGCATCATAGCGCGCAACTTCTCGCCCACTTCTTCGATCTGATGGGCCTGGGAAATACGGCGCATGGCTTTGATACTTGGCCCACCGGCAGTATTTTCCAAGACAAATTCCTTGGCAAAATTACCCGATTGTATTTCCGTGAGGATACGCTTCATTTCTTTTTTCGTCTCTTCGGTGACAATCCGCGGACCGCGAGTCAAGCCGCCGTACTCGGCCGTATTGGAGACCGAATACCACATATTGGCGACACCACCTTCATAAAAAAGATCTACGATCAGTTTCAATTCGTGCAGACATTCAAAATAGGCCATCTCTGGTGCATAGCCCGCTTCTACCAAAGTTTCAAAACCGGCTTGTACCAACGCCGACACACCGCCACAAAGAACCGCTTGTTCACCGAACAAATCTGTTTCTGTTTCTTCACGAAAATTGGTTTCGATAATACCCGCGCGACCACCGCCGTTTGCAGAAGCATAGGACAGGGCAATGTTCTTCGCCTGCCCGGTCGCGTCCTGAGCAATAGCGATGAGGCTAGGCACGCCGCCCCCAGCCACATAAGTTGATCGAACCGTATGGCCGGGGCCCTTGGGTGCGATCATGATGATATCCAGGTCTGGGCGCGGAACGATAAGTTCAAAATGAATATTGAAACCGTGGGCAAACGCCATGGCTGCATTTTCTTTCAGATTGCCTTCCAACTGATCCCTGTACAATGCGGGTTGTAACTCATCGGGCACTAACACCATGACCAGGTCCGCGCCTTGTACCGCCTCGCTCACTTCAGCGACGACAAAGCCGGCATTTTCCGCTTTGCGCCAGGAATCGGAGCCTTTGCGCAAGCCGACAACGATCTCCCCGACACCTGAGTCGCGCAAATTCTTGGCGTGTGCGTGACCCTGTGAGCCATAGCCCACGATGACAACCTTCATCTTTTGAATCAGTGACAGGTCGGCGTCTTTATCATAGTAAACTTGCATCGTTTTCCCCGTATTACTCTTTCTTGTTTCGTTTGATGGATATCTTTAGTTCGAGTAGATCAAATAGACAGCACACGGTCGCCCCGACCAACACCGGATACGCCCGATCGCACCACCTCTAAAATAGGCGCCTTACCGATCGCGTGCAGGAAAGCCTCGAGCTTGGCACTCGGTCCTACCAATTGCACGGTATAGGTATCAGCAGTTACGTCCACGATCTGTCCCCGAAAGATATCTGCGGTGCGTTTAATCTCTTGTCGTGCGTCTGCAGCGGCACGCACTTTGACCAGCATCAGCTCACGTTCGATATGATCTGCTTCACACAGATCCATTACCTTCACAACCTCCACCAGCTTGTGCAGTTGTTTGATGATTTGTTCGATGGTCTGTTCATCACCGGCGGTGGTAACCGTCAGCCTCGACAGGGTGACATCTTCGGTCGGCGCGACGGTTAGCGATTCGATGTTGTAGTTGCGTTGTGCAAACAAACCAACAACGCGTGAAAGTGCACCGGCTTCGTTTTCCAACAACACTGCAATAATACGTCGCATCACGTTGACTCCGGCGGGTTAGTTCTGCTGAGAATCATATCGCGCATCGAGCCACCTTTAATCGCCATCGGATAGACATGCTCATTGACGTCAACCCAGACATCAACAAAAACAAGCTTGTTCTTCAACTCTGGCGAAAACGCTCTCTCAAGTGCCGGTTGTAGGTCCCGGGCGGCCGTTACCTTGATCCCCACATGACCAAATGCTTCTACCAGAGTTTTAAAATCCGGTAATGAATCGCTGTAAGTACTCTGGGAGTGGCGCCCGCCATACTGCATGTCCTGCCACTGCTTAACCATGCCTAGAGCCTGGTTGTTGAGATTAACAATCTTTATCGGTAATCCATACTGCAGGCACGTCGATAATTCCTGCATATTCATCATGAAACTGCCTTCGCCGGTGACGCATACAACCACCGCCTCCTGAAACGCCATCTGCACACCCATGGCAGCAGGCAAGCCAAATCCCATGGTGCCCAGACCACCGGAATTTATCCAACGTCGCGGCTGAGAAAAATGGTAGTACTGGGCGGCAAACATCTGATGTTGGCCAACATCGGAGGTGACATAGGCATCACCATCCGTCACCTTGTAAAGAGTCTGAATGACAAGCTGTGGCAAGATCGGCTGATCGTCATGGGCTTGCAGGTTATGGTTCAGGCCATGTTGATCGCGCCATTCATTGAGCTGCTGCCACCATTTGGCACCATGCTCGAGCCGTTCGGACCGTGCTTCTTTTGATTCCGCTGCCAGTTCTTTGGCCAGATGGACCGCCATATCATCAAGCACCAGACCCGCATCACCGACTATCGGGATATCGACGGGAATGATCTTCGAGATGGAGGCTGGGTCAACATCAACATGAATAATGGTCGCACCTGGAGCAAACTTGTCCGGTTGATTGGTTACCCGGTCGTCAAAACGGGCCCCGATCGCGAATATAAGATCCGCTTCATGCATTGCCATATTGGCCTGATAAGTGCCATGCATACCAAGCATGCCGAGGCATTGCTCGTCATCGCCCGGGTAGGCACCCAGAGCCATCAAGGTATTGGTTACCGGGCTACTCAAGGTCTTGACGATCTCGCGCAACTTTTCGCTGCCGCCACCCATGATCACACCGCCACCAATGTAGAAAACGGGTCGTTTTGACGCCAGCAACGCTTTGATCGCTTTGCGTATCTGGCGACCATTGCCCCGGGTAGCCGGGTTATACGAGCGCATGCTGACGCTGCTCGGATAGTCATATTCGGCAAATACTGTTGGGTCGGTGGTATCTTTGGGCACGTCGATTACCACTGGCCCCGGGCGTCCGGTAGCGGCGATGTGAAATGCCTTTTTCACTATCAACGGTATTTCAGCGGCGTTTTTAACCATAAAACTGTGTTTCACCACGGGACGTGAAATGCCAACCATGTCAGTTTCTTGAAACGCATCTGTACCGATCAGATTCAGCGGTACCTGTGCCGATATCACTACCATCGGCACACTATCCATGTAGGCCGTCGCAATGCCGGTTATCGCGTTGGTCGCGCCGGGGCCTGAGGTCACCAGCACCACACCGGTTTTCCCCGTCGCACGGGCGTATCCGTCGGCCATATGAGTGGCCGCTTGTTCGTGGCGTACCAACAGATGCTCCACTTTCTGCTGTCTGAAAATGGCATCGTAAATGTGCAAAGCACACCCTCCAGGATAACCAAAGACGTATTCCACGCCTTCGTCCTGTAGTGCGCGTATCAACATATCGCCACCGGATAGCATCTCTGCCATTGCGGACCCTCTACCTTACGTTTACTTTCTTAACTTGAGATAACTCATTGATTTCTTGGCGGTTCATACCGTTGAGCCAAGAAACGAGCGGCGTATTCTTGTGATATCAGACGTGTATGTCAATGAAACTGAGAGACATGTACCATTTTACATACCCACTGCGTTACCTTTTCCGGTGCTGTGGTATTCTCAACCACTGCCTAGATTGCATATTAAAGAGTCTGATGATGAACAGGTTAGCCTTCAAAATTTGCCTCGCAGCCTGCAGCTTGATTGCTTTTGCAAGCAATTTACAGGCCGATACCTACCGTTGGATCGATAATGGCGGCGTGGTTAATTATTCCGAACTGAAACCACGCGACGTGCCTGCAGATCGCGTTACCCGCATTTCTGGCGGTGAACCCAGCCAAACAACCCGGCAGCCTAACCGCCGCGCTGCCAGCTCAACCCCACCCGCACCAGTTACGCGCCCGATGGTGGCAAACAACAATGCGTATGACAAGAACCTCAGTCCTGCACAACGTGAAATGATGCGCGACCTGCAGCAAGCTGAAAATGGCCGCCAACAGCAAGTAGCCAGAGTACGTCAGGACAACTGCGAACGCTCACAGCGTGCGCTATCGAATCTCTCGGCCAAGGATCGCATCCGCGTGCGTGCCGATGACGGCAGCCAGCGCGTGTTACCCGAAGAAGAGCGGCAACAGCGAATCCGCGAAGCCCAACAAGGCGTGGTCGTCAACTGCGACGCATAATCACCGACGCGATCCGGCCGGTGACACCATCTCGCCGGTATGAATAAAATCGTGCATCCGCGTGCGTGCAGAAGCCCGACTGCCTGATATGTGTTAAACCGAGCGCGGTCATCCGGTGGGCTGCAATCAAGCTGAGATTCATCAATCTCTTATCCACCTGCCCCGACACCGGTCGCAGAACACCTGGGTCTCGCCCCACGAATTGACACCAGACCTCTTCACCCACTTCGTATCGACTCTGACTGATACAAGGACCTATCCAGGCATGCAATGACCCTGCCGAGACCGGCAGGCTGCTGACCAATGTTTCGATCACGCCATCACGCAAACCTCGCCACCCGGCATGGATCGCTGCAACCACAGAGTGTTCGGGTGCCCACAGGAGGATAGGCAGGCAATCGGCGGTCAGGATCGCCAGAGCCAAGCCAGGCGCGTCCGTCCACATCGCATCTGCCTGAGGCGTACTGGGGACTGTTGAAAAGGTACTTTGAATACAATCACAACTATGTACCTGATCGAGCCACTGGATGCGTTGCGCACCTATATGCTGTTGTAACGCATTCCGGTTGGCTTGCACATCCGAGCTATCGTCGCCGACGTGAAGGGCCAGATTATTTTTCGCATACACACCTTGGCTGCGTCCACCAACCCTGGTTGTACAACCTACCAATGCGCCATCGATGGGTACTTCAAGCAGCATCAGCACGTAAAGCCGCTACCAGGGACGCGAAATCTTCCGGCCAAGGTGCTTCAAAAGCGACAGTTTCTCCACCGACAGGGTGGCTGAATTCTAAGTGCCATGCGTGTAGAGCCTGGCGCGGAAAACCCTGCAATTGAGCAATGAGCTCCGGCGCCGCACCTTGGGGCAGTTTGCCCCGCGCGCCGTAACGACGATCGCCAACCAACGGATAACCGATATTCTGCAAGTGCACGCGGATCTGATGAGTTCGACCGGTGTATAACCGCGCATCCACCAAGGTATGCACACGAAATCGCTCGCGCACACGAAATCGTGTCAGCGCCGGTTTGCCATCGTCCCGCACTGCTTGGCGGGTGCGCACATGAGGATCTCGTCCAATCGGCTTGTCGACATCTTGACCCGCGACCATGCGCCCTTCTGTTACACAGACATACTGACGGTGGATCTCGCGATTCTGGATCATGCTGGAAAGTTTGAGTTGCGCCGCTTCACTTGCCGCTATCACCATAAGGCCGCTGGTGTCTTTATCCAGACGGTGCACCACACCGGCACGCGGCAGCCGGGTCAGAGACGGGCGGTGATGCAATAAACCGTTAACCAGCGTACCCGACGGGTTTCCCGCGCCAGGATGAACCACCAGACCGGCATTTTTGTTGATCACCAGCAGGTCTTCATCTTCAAACAACACATCGAGCTTGATCGGTTGCGCCTCCTGCCAGGCCTCCCGCACAGTGCGGTCAGCATGCAAGCTCAAAGTCTCCCCACCGGCCATTTTCGTCTTCGGTTTGTGCACTTCGCCGTCTACTGTCAGTTCACCTGCGGTTATCCAACGTGCCAGTTCTGCGCGGGAAAAATCACCGAATAATTGCGCTGCAATGCGGTCTAAGCGTTCACCAGCACACTCTGCTGGCACAATCGCATTCATATTAATACTGCTCATGCAGTTGCAACCGAATCAAATATGTAAAGAATAGCGCCATCATACACGGGAGTGTTCACACATCTTGACTCAACTGCACCTTGATGGCGGTCATGCCGCGGCACCGCCACTTGCCCGGCCCTGCATCACCTGGCTGTTATCCATGTGTTTTGCGATATCTTTAGGCGCCTGCAGCTGGATGCCTTTCATCGGCGGCGACGATGACGCTGACGAGGAAATTGAAACCACGGAACAAAAGGTTTACCGCGATGCACAGCGTTATTTGCGCTCCGGCAACTACCAGCAGGCGACAGCGCAACTGGAAATGCTGGAAGCACGTTTCCCGTTCGGCCGCTACGCCGAGCAGGCACAGTTGGAATTGATCTACGCGCGTTATATGGCCTTTGACCTCGATGCCGCCGACGCCGCCGCCGACCGTTTCATCCGGCTGCATCCACAACACTCGAATATTGATTATGCGTACTACATCAAAGCCCTGAGCAGCTTCAACAAAAACGACGGCATTATGGATCGGCTGTTTGAAACCGATACGTCCAAACGCGACATGGCTCCGGCAAGGCAATCCTATGCAGACTTTGGCTTGTTGTTGTCCCGCTATCCAAACAGCCAATACGCGCCGGACACAACCCAGCGCATGATTCATCTGAGGAATGTTCTCGCCCGCTCCGAGATATCAGTGGCGGACTACTACCTGCGTCGTGCTGCCTACATCGCTGCGGCTAATCGTGCTCGCTATGTGCTGGAGACCTACCCTCAAGCAGAGGCCACACCGGATGCGCTGCTGGTGTTGATCGAGGCAAACTACAAACTCGGTTTGAAAGATGAAGCCAACAACGCTCTACGCGTATTGGCGTTGAACTATCCGAATTTTCCCGCTTTCGATGAAGAAGGTAATCTGGTTCTGACCGCTACCATTCGCAATCGAGACCGGTCATGGACCAACGTGATGACCCTGGGTCTGATCGATCGACCGGATGTCCCACCGCCCATAAAGATCCGCCATCCCGAAGGATTCAAACCACCAGAAGTGTCGCCACAACCCGGTGAGACCGAGGAAAAGAAAAAGGGATGGTTCAGCTGGCTACCTTTTATCGGCTAACAACCGTAAAACATTTCTAGCATGAATACTCAGCGCACAGAAATCATTGCCGAGATCGAGCGCCGCCGCATTGATCTCGGTATCGGTTTGCTGAAGATCTACAACTACTACCGAATTTTCATTGGCTTTGCTCTGCTGGTAGCCTATCAGCAAGAGCTCTTTGCTACCAAGCTCGGCTCCCTTGACCCACAATTGTTCTGGTGGAGCACACTGGCGTACACGCTGGCCAATATAGCCATCACGCTGTTAACTGGGATTTTGCCCAAGGCATGGTTCAACCGCCAGCGTTTCAGTCTCACTCTGGTGTTAGCCGATGTGCTGGGTCTCACGGTCCTGATGTACGCTTCTGGCGGCATCGGCAGCGGCATCGCTGCACTGGTCCTGATTATCGTGGTCGCCGGTGCAATCTTAGTCACCGGCCGACGCGCCACTTTTATCGCTGCGGCGGCCAGCATTGCAATTTTGTATGAAGAATTTTATCTGGCCATTTCATCGCCTGGCTCAGGGTTCGATTTTTTCCAGGCCGGAATTTTCGGGGTAATCTACTTTACCGCCTCCGTGTCCATCCAGAGCCTGTCTAATCGCATACGCGACAATGACATTCGCACCCTGACCCAGGCCATAGAGTTGGCCGATCTCGAACGGCTCAACCGGCAGATTATTCAACGCATGCGCACCGGCATCATCGTCGTCGACCAGAACGATGATGTGCGCATGCACAATCAATCAGCCAAGGCCCTCATAGGCGCACCCAGCACGCAAGATCTGAACCAGCTACCCACCACCTTGAGAGAAGCACTAACAAACTGGCGCGCGGAAACCACTCGTCGTGCACCCCCGTTTCGAGTCGGTTCGCATACACCAGAGATACGCGCTAATTTTTCTGCGGTACGCAACCTGGACGCAGACGGCGATGTCACGATATTTCTCGAAGATACCGGCGAGGTGCAGCAACAGGCACAACAATTGAAGCTGGCTGAACTGGGCCGATTGTCTGCCAGCATCGCCCACGAGGTGCGCAATCCGCTCGGTGCCATCAGCCATGCTGCTCAACTGCTGAACGAATCGGAGCAGCTGCAGCCCGACGACCAGCGACTGACAGATATCATCATTAACCACTGTAACCGCATGAATGGCGTAGTAGAGAATGTTCTGGAAATGTCACGCCGTCGCACCCCGGCACCGGTGCTGGTAGATATGAAAAAACACCTGCAGGACTTTGTCGATGCATTTGCCCAGTCAATGCCAGACGCTATATTGACTATGGCGATCGAACCCGATGATATCGACGTGCGCATCGACCCTAATCAACTGAACCAGGCGTTAACCAATCTGGTCGATAACGGCATTCGTTATTCCGAAGAAAACGGCGCCGGTCAACGCGTGCATTTTGAGGGCGGCATCGAAGTGAGTTCAGAACGTCCTTATCTGAATGTCATAGACTACGGCAAAGGCGTCGATACAGACCAAACCGCCAAGCTATTCCAACCGTTTACCACCACGGCCAACAGAGGCACCGGACTGGGCTTGTATCTGTCACGCGAACTGTGTGAGGCAAATCAAGCCCAGTTGAGTTATTCACCACATGAGGCAGGCGGCAGTTGCTTTCGTATACTGTTTGCCCACCCTGACCGGATCACCGCATATTGATATGCGCCACGTACATGAGAACGCCATCGTGAACAACGCCAATGCAGCAAGCTGCCTGAAGCTATGAGCATCAAGCGCGCCCTTATCGTCGACGACGAACCAGACATACGCGAACTCCTGGAAATTACACTGGGCCGTATGAAAATAGAAACCGTCCCCGCAGCGGATTTGTCCAGCGCGCTAGAGTTATTGGCGAGCCAGTCATTTGACCTGTGTTTAACCGACATGCACCTGCCAGACGGCAATGGCCTGGAGTTGGTAGAACGCATCAACAGCAATCACCCGAATCTGCCGGTTGCTATGATCACGGCGTTTGGCAGTGTCGATACTGCCATCCTGGCACTGAAAGCCGGCGCCTTCGATTTTTTGCAAAAACCCATCGATCTGGAGCAACTGCGCAGCCTGGTCGATAGTGCCTTGAAAATCAGCGAACTGGACGAACAAGGCAGTCAGTCTCACGTCAATCTGTTGGGCGCTTCCGCGGCGATGGCACTGCTGCGTGGGCAGATTACCAAGTTGGCGCGCAGCCAGGCACCCATTTACGTCAGCGGCGAGTCCGGCTCCGGCAAGGAAGTCGCCGCACGGCTGATTCACTCTCTGGGACCTCGCAGCTCGGGTCCGTTTGTACCGGTGAACTGCGGTGCGATTCCCTCAGAATTAATGGAGAGTGAATTCTTCGGTCACATGAAAGGCAGCTTTACCGGCGCCGTGGGCGACAAACAAGGGCTATTCCAAGCCGCCAGCGGCGGCACGCTGTTCCTTGACGAGGTTGCCGACCTGCCTTTGGCAATGCAGGTCAAACTCCTGCGTGCAATACAAGAAAAAGCCGTGCGGCCAGTCGGCTCTCAATCTGAGGACGTTACCGATGTACGGGTGTTGAGTGCCACGCACAAAGAACTGGTCAACGAAGTCGCCGCCGGTCGCTTTCGTCAAGATCTTTACTATCGTTTGAATGTGATCGAATTGCGCATTCCGAGTTTGCGAGAACACCTGGACGATATCCCGGAATTGGCTTTGGCCTGCCTGCAGCGTCTGGCCAGAGAATACGGCGGTGCGCAACCGGAAATATCTGCGCAGGCGATGCAGGTACTGCAAAACTATGACTTTCCCGGCAATGTGCGCGAGCTGGAAAATGTGCTCGAGCGCGCCTTCACGCTGTGCGAAGACGCGAAAATCGAACCTGACGATCTTCAATTGCAGGCCCAATCAGCACCGCAAGCGTCTTCGACAGGACACACGCCCGGGATCCAGGCCATCGAACCCTCTGTCACGGCTGACAATCTAACCACCGCGCAGACAACAGCCACCAGTGAACGCGCAATGAGCCTGCCAGCAGGCGAGAATCTCGAGGATTTTATCCTCGCGATAGAGCGCGATCTGATCACCCAGGCTCTGGATGCGACACGGTGGAACAAAACCGCTGCCGCCAAAGCCCTTGGCATCACCTTCCGTGCGCTGCGCTACAAGCTGAAGAAACTCGAACTCGAATAACCCACACGACAGGACGTTCGAGGCTTACATCCCTGCCTGACACCAGCGTCATACTGGACGGCATGTTACGCCAAGCACGAGGCATGAGCCTGATCGAACTTCTCATAGCGCTTGCCCTGAGCGGCATCATGAGCAGTCTTGCGGTGTTCTACATTCCTGACTGGATCAACCGCTTACAGGCGGAATCTGCAATCAATGGCTTTCGCAGCGTCATCAATACGGCACGTCACGCCGCCATCACCTTCAACGTAGACGTCATCGTTTGTCCGCGCGATGGAGAAGTCTGCGGGCCACGAAACACCTGGCACCGAGGCACCCTGGTATTCGCAGATCATGACGCTGACCAACAAGTATCTGCAGGCGACACCATGGTTGCCCACCTGCCCGCGCTGAAGTCAGGTCAGGTTGTGTGGCGGTCATTTCGAAATCGGAGCTACCTGAAATTTACAGCCACAGGATTGACAGATTGGCAGAACGGACATCTGCTGTACTGCCCGGACAACGGCGACCCTCAATTTGCCCGGCAGGTCGTCCTCAATCACGCTGGCCGCACTTACTCCTCACGTGATAGCGATGGTGACGGCATCCACGAAGATGTGCGTGGCAATGCACTGGTGTGTTCCTAGGCTGGAGCCTCAGGCTCTTCAACGCGGATGATGGACACATCAAAGGTAATGTCTGCACCACTCAAGGGATGATTGAAGTCGACCTTCACGGTGTCCTCAAAAAGCGCCACCACCACACCGGGCAACTCACCTTCCGGGCTCTTGAATGACACCACCAGACCCTCTTCCAACGTCTGGTCCCCCGCCATATCAACGAAACGATCGCGCCGTATGAGCTGGATATTCGCTGGATTCTTATCACCGAATGCATCTTCTGCAGACAATGTAATCTGCTCTGCGAAGCCAGAACATTTACCCAACAGCACCGCTTCAAAGCCTGGCAGTAAACTGCCGTCACCCACGGTAAACGTGGCCGGGTCGCCATTGCGGGTGGTATCAATTTCCTCGCCACTGGCAAACAGCAGCGAAAAATGCAGTGTAACAATGGCCCCCTGGGTTATGCGCGGGCCCGCCGAACTAACGATGAGATCTGCCATACTATTCTATTCCCGCAGAATGTCGGTCTTACGTTGCTTGCGCATCAAGAACATCAAGACAATCCAAATAGCCGCGCCACAGAACAAGGCAGAGTCGGCAACGTTGAAGGCCGGGAAATTGTACTGTTGGTAATGCACCAGGACGAAATCAATGACATAGCCGTGATTGAGGCGGTCTGACAAATTACCCAACGCCCCGCCCAAGATCAGACCAAAGACCCAACCCATCGCTTTTTCGTCTTTTGGCAGGCGATAGATTTCATACATAATGAAACCGGCAAAGCCAACAGCCAGACAAACAAAGAACCAGCGCTGCCACCCGCCTGCGCCTGACAGGAAAGAAAACGCTGCGCCGTCGTTGTGCCAGCGCACCCAGGCTAGTACCGGCAGCACATCTATCCGTTCTTGATAGGTCAGTGCACTGACCACCCAATATTTAGTCAGTTGATCTGCCACCCACACCAGACCCGCCAAACCCAACCACTTAGTCATGAGCGGTTATTCATTTACTTTGAACCAATCTTTGGCGCGTACGATATCTCGTTCAATTTGACTTTTGAGTATGTCGATCGAAGCAAACGTTTGTTCGTCTCTAAGCTTTTGTTTGAAGGTCACGCTGAGTAGATCACCGTAAATGTCTCTATCGAAATCAAAGATGTGTACTTCCAACAACGGCTCCTTACCATCGACCGTGGGCCGTACACCAATATTCGCAATGCTTTCGTATGTCCGCTCGTCAATGCCTTCGGTCTTAACGCAGTAAACGCCGTTTAACGCCGCCTTATAACGCTGCAAACGGATGTTCGCGGTGGGCACACCAAGCTGACGGCCTAACTGCCGACCATAGACGACGCGGCCCATAATAAAATATTCATGTCCCAACAGATCCGTAGCGGTCGCGAAATCGCTCGCAGTGAGAGCTTGGCGGATTCTGCTGCTGCTTATCCGTTCATCGCCAACCGATAGCGTACCGGTATTGCTGACGCCATAGCCCAGGCGTTCTCCGCTCGATTGGATCAGGGCAAAATCGCCCGCACGATCTCGCCCGAAACGAAAATCGTCCCCGACCACCACGTATTTTGCCCCCAGGCGTTCATGAAACAGTTGTTCCGTAATCCACAAGGCCGGCGTCCGCGCAGTTACATCGTTGAAGGGCAACAACAACAGCCTGTCTAAACCAGTGCGTTGCAACAGCACGACTTTTTCACGCAGTCGCGTCAATCGTGGCGGCACGCTTTCACCGGCAAAAAACTCCCGTGGTTGCGGCTCGAAGGTGATCAGCAAACTGGGCACGCCGAGTTCCGCACTTTTAGCCGACAAATGCTCGAGCAACATCTGATGGCCGCGATGCACACCATCGAAATTTCCCATGGTAATGACATTGCCATAATGCTCAGGCTTTATATTATGAGTGCCGTGAATAATTTCCATCAGACAGATTATAAGCAATCAGCTCAGCTGACGCTCATATGATTCAGTTGGCGCAAACGTACGCCGAGCAAGGCCAACAAGCCGAGATAAAGCACTGCACCGGCCACCACCAGTAAACCGACCCAGCCCATGCGCACCAGGGGTGTCATGCTTAGCCACGGCACCGTCCCCGCGGCCATATACAAGACCAGCGCCAGCACCGCCGTGGACAACGTTGTTTTCCAGAACATCGGCCATAACTCCGCTGTCGCGTGATACAGGCCACGCCGATTCAGCCCGACATACAACAGCACCACATGCACCCACGCAGAAACCGCCGTTGCCCACGCCAGACCGACATGACCGAACCAACGGAATGTCAAAAGACTTACCAACAGGTTCGCGGCAACGGCACCGCTGGCGTAACGAAGCGGCGACTTAGTATCCTGATGCGCAAAAAAAGCGGGCACCAGAATCTTCACTAAGACAAATCCCGGCAGTGCCACAGCAAACATTTCCAGCGCATAACCGGTCATACGCACATCATGCGGCGTCATGGCACTACCACCGAAGCTCATGAACAGAGTGGCGATCAGCGGCTCAGCCAACAAATACAAGGCAACAGCAGCAGGCAGACCCAACATCAGGCCCAGGTTTACACCCCAGTCGAGGGTGCGGCGAAATTGTTGCGGGTCATCTTGCGCCGCCATGCGGGACAAGTGTGGCAACATCACCGTACCCAGCGCGACGGCCACCAGGCCTACCGGCAACTCCAGCAAACGGTCTGCATAATACAACCAGGAAATGCTGCCGGTGGTCAAAGTGGAGGCGAGCATGGTATTAACCAAAGCATTGATCTGACCCGCCGACGCAGCCAACACAGCCGGAACAAGCAGACGGCCTACCTGGCCGACACCTTCGTGCTTTGCATCCAGCCGCGGCCGAGGCAGCAAGCCCATGCGGGCTAACACCGGCAGTTGAAACAGTAATTGAACAACGCCTGCTGCCAACACACCCCACGCGAGCACGACCACATTGGTGGCTTCAACAAATCCACCAATGGCGATCATGGCTGCTGCGATCAAGGTCAAATTGAGCAACACCGGTGTGAAGGCTGGCAGCGCGAAGCGATTGTGCGCATTTAGTAGTGCACCGGCGTAAGCGGTGAGTGAAATAAAGCCCAGATAGGGAAAGGTCAACCGCACAAGTTCTGCGGTTTGCGCAAACATCTCGGCGTCATCTACAAAACCAGGCGCAAACAGGTAGGTCAAAGCCGGTGCAAACAACACGCCGATAGCGACAAACAAGCACAAACTTGATGCGAAAAGACCCGACAATGGCGCGATGAATGCCAATAGATCTGCCCGCCCCCGAGCTTGGTATCGCACCAATACCGGCACGAATGCTTGATTAAACGCGCCCTCAGCAAACAAGCGGCGAAAGAAATTGGGTATGCGGAAGGCAACGAAAAACATATCCGCAAATTGTGACGCGCCAAACAGGTAGGACAGCAGCACATCCCGCGCTAAACCACTGATGCGAGACAGCAGCGTCATGCTTGCAACCACGCCACCCTGGCGCGCCATACTATGGGTTGTGCCGCAAGACGCGTCACCGGAGGCCGGGTTGGTGATTTGTTTTTGTGACTCTTCGGTTGACATCTATCTACTCGAGCGGCATATTGCGGCCCTTAAAAAATAAGCCCCTTTGCTGGAGGAAATCTTGGCTAATAGTGCACAGGCCCGTAAGCGCGCCCGACAATCCGAAAAAAGACGATCTCAAAACGCGAGCCAGCGTTCAATGGTGCGCACCTATATCAAGCGCGTGGACGCGGCTCTGAAATCCAGTGACGCTACAGCTGCCGAAACAGCTTTGGCCGAAGCGATGCCGTTGATAGACAGAATGGTCTCTAAGGGCATCATGCACAAGAAGAAAGCTGCGCGACACAAGTCCCGCCTCAGCAAGAAAGTCCACGCGCTCTCCGGCTGATACTAAACACTACATGACCACCAGATTATCGCGGTGAACCAGTTCTGGTTCACCGGCGAAGTCAATGTGTTGGGGAAAATTTTCTGAGCGCACGCCAGCAAGCTTGCCGATTTCCTCACTGGAATAGTTGGTCAATCCCTGGGCAACGACCGCGCCCTGCTCGTCCAGCAAACGCACCATCTCACCTCGATGAAAATTTCCGTGCACGCTTTTCACCCCAACCGCGAGCAGACTGACGCCACGCTCTTTGATCGCCTGGCTGGCGCCAGCGTCCAGCACTAAATCCCCCTTCGCCCGCAGCTGACCTGCAATCCAACGTTTGCGTGCCTTCATGGGCGTCAGCTCTGTAGTTAACAGGGTACCCACATCCTCCCCAGCTATCACGCGGGGCAGTACATCCTCAAGATGCCCTGAAACGATGATGGTGTTTGCCCCGGAACGTGCCGCCAACCTGCTAGCGGCCAGTTTCGTCACCATGCCACCACGACCCATTTCGCCAGTTCCGGCGGTAACTATCGCGTCAAGACCGGGTTCTTCAGCACGCGCTTGATCGATACGCTGCGCGTCTGGGTGCAGGCGGGGATCTTTATCCATGAGACCGTCAACATCGGTCAGAATGATCAGCAGGTCTGCGGCGAGCAAATTTGTCACCAATGCAGCCAGGGTATCGTTGTCGCCAAAGCGGATTTCTTCGGTGGCGACAGTATCATTTTCGTTGATCACCGGGACGACGCCAAGTTTGAGTAGCTGGCCAAGGGTAGCGCGGGCATTTAGATACCGTTCGCGGTCTGCCAGGTCATCGTGGGTCAAGACCACCATGGCGGTTACACAACTATGGGCAGACAACGCACTCTCATAGGCTTGCACCAGCCCCATCTGACCTACCGCTGCCGCTGCTTGAAGTTCATGAACCACTTCTGGCCGACTGCTCCATCCGAGTTTCTGGCAGCCTGCGGCCACCGCGCCAGATGACACCAGCACAACTTCTATCGATGCTTGCTTGAGTTTGCTGATTTGCAATCCGTAGTCGGCAATTCTATCCAATGCCAGCCCGACTTCGCGGTCAGCCAACAATGCACTGCCTACCTTCACCACCACCCGACGTGGCTTAACGAAGCTTCTTATGGCCTTACTCATTTAGATAAATGACTTCTACGTCGCCGTCATCCCCTTCGTTGCGGTCTGCTTTAGCTGTGGCACGCTGAGTCCGCATTTTCTCTGAATGCGCAAACACATCGTCGGTAATGCGTCGTTGCAAGTCCTCAGAATATTCCGCAAACGCTTCATCTTCGAGGATCCGACGCCGATGATCGGTAAGGGTTTGCATGAGCGCTCGGGTTAACTCAACCAGACCAATATCACCCAGGGCTGAAATACTGTGCAGTGGGCGGTCGAGGTATTTTTCTGAAAATTTCGTCTCCAGCGCCGTCAGCTGCGCCTGATCCAATTGATCTACCTTCGACAAAGCAATCCAGATCGGACGCTCCAGTAACGCTGGGCTATAAAGCGCAAGCTCCGCCTCGATGGCTTCCGCATTTGTTAAGGGATCACTGCCATCTTCCGGCATCACATCTATCAGGTGCAGCAGAATTCGAGTGCGCGCCAGGTGGCGTAAGAACTGGGCACCCAGACCAGCGCCATCTGCCGCACCGACAATAAGCCCTGGGATGTCCGCCATCACAAAACTCGAATCCGTACCAATACGCACCACGCCCAGGTTTGGCACCAGGGTGGTGAACGGATAGTCCGCTACTTTGGGATTGGCCGCCGAAACTTGTCCGATCAGAGTAGATTTACCCGCGTTCGGCAGACCTAACAGACCGACATCAGCAAGCAGCTTCAACTGCAGGCGCAAGCGCCTTACTTCGCCTAACGCCCCGGGTTTCGTTTTGCGCGGCGCCCGGTTGGTGCTCGATTTAAATGCGGCGTTGCCAACACCTCGGGGACCACCCTTCGCAACCAGCATGGTCTCTCCTGGCTCACGTAGATCGCCAAGTATTTCTTGCGTGTCATCATCAATTACCGTTGTTCCCACCGGCACTTTGACATGCAGGGTGACACCGGCCGCTCCGGTTTTATTGCGGCCACCTCCGGAGGTGCCATTTTTGGCGTGATAAGCCGGCTGGTAACGAAAATCCACCAACGTGTTAAGTGCGCCGTCTGCTACCAGCAAAATATCACCGCCATCGCCACCATTGCCGCCGTCGGGCCCACCTCTCTCAATATATTTTTCACGGCGGAAGCTCAGAGCGCCATTACCGCCTTTCCCACCTTGAACTCGAATTGTGGCTTCGTCGAGAAATTGCATGATGCTCTTCGTTGCGAAATTAAAATATGTTTGTGGCTAAAAAAAACCCCGCTTAAAGCAGGGTTTTTTTTCATTCGCGGCAACGTTTACGCCTCGAGGCATAGCGTTGCTTAGCTTTGTGCAACCACGCTTACGGTTCTGCGTCGCAATGGTCCTTTGACCGCAAACTCCACATGACCATCGGCTTTAGCAAACAGGGTGTGATCGCGGCCACAACCAACGTTGGTGCCGGGATGAAACTGAGTGCCACGTTGGCGCAGGATAATATTACCTGCAGTAACGAATTGACCACCTGATTTTTTCAATCCCAGGCGTTTCGATTCAGAATCTCGCCCGTTGCGGGTACTGCCGCCTGCTTTTTTATGTGCCATCTGTATGTTCCTCTCTGCGTGCCTAGCTGATGCCGGTAATCTTCACTTCGGTGAACCACTGACGGTGGCCCTGCCTGCGCATGTAGCCCTTGCGACGCTTGAATTTGATGATGCGGATTTTCTTGCCGCGATCCGTACGCAACACTTCCGCCTTAACCTGGCTACCCTCCAGATAAGGCGCACCCACGCTGATATCGTCACCATTAGCGACCATCAACACTTGATCGAACACGACCTCTTCGCCGGGTTCAGCTGTAATTTTTTCGAGCTTCACAACATCACCTTCGGTGACACGATGTTGCTTGCCACCACTTTGGAAAACCGCAAACATAATTCTACTCCTGACGCCCCGCAGGCTGTATTGTGTGGCCATTGGGTGCTCGCTGCGCACTAATTTCAGCCACTTTTGGATTGAACTGAGCCACCGCCATCTGGGGACCCTGCGCGAAAGGCGCGTAATTCTAAGGGCAAAGTTTTTGGATTACAATGAGTTATATCCCTCTATCGCGTCTGTGAGGAACCGATGACCTCAAAGTCTGCGCTCCGCGCGGCAATCAGCCTCAAAGCAGCCTCTATAGACGCTCTGAAACCCGTTTATACCCTGGTGCACGATGATTTTGCGGCCATGAACGCACTGATTCCCAGTAAGTTGACCTCAGACGTCAAGCTTGTCGAAGAAATCGGCACGTATATCGTAGAAAGCGGGGGTAAACGTCTGCGGCCATTGATGGTGTTGCTGACGGCTGGTGCACTCGGTTATGACGGCAAATTACACATCAGGTTGGCAGCCATCATCGAGTTTCTACACACCGCCACATTGTTGCACGACGATGTCGTGGATCATTCCGGCATGCGCCGTGGCAAGCTGACAGCGAACGAAAAATGGGGCAACGCACCGAGTGTGTTGGTCGGTGATTTTTTGTACAGCCGTGCATTCCAGCTCATGGTCGAGGTCGGTAGCATGGATATCATGCGGGTGCTGTCTGCGGCCACCAATACCATCGCTGAAGGCGAGGTAATGCAGCTGGCCAACGTCGGCAACGTTAATATTTCAGAATCACAGTATCGTGAGGTTATTCGTTGCAAAACGGCTCTGTTGTTTGAGGCAGCTACCCACACAGCCGCGTTACTCGCCGGGCATGAGACAGCGGAATCCATGCGCGGATTTGGTTTGCACTTTGGTATGACTTATCAGTTGGTAGACGATTGGCTCGACTATGCTGGAGACAGCGCAACCATGGGTAAAAATGTTGGCGATGATCTTGCCGAAGGCAAACTGACACTGCCGCTGATATATGCGCTGACTTGTACTGAAGAGCATGATCAGCAAACCATATGCACTGCTATCGAACAAAAGAACACGGATAATCTGGAACGCATCGTCAACATAGTCAGAGCATGCGGCGCACTGGACTACACCCACCAGGCCGCCGTTGCCGAAGCGGAGCTCGCGATCACCAGCCTGGCTGCGTTACCACCAAGCCCTTACGTCCAGGCTATGCGTACGGTAACGGAATACAGTACGGCCAGACTCTTTTGAAACCACGACAATAATGCGACCCCGCCAATTAGTTATCGCGTTGCCGCGCATATGTATAGCTTTGCTCAGCTGTTGTTGGACGACAAACCTGTTGGCGGCCCCGGAATTTAAGCCTTGTTCATTGACTGGCTCCGGAGGCAACGGCAACCTGCAAGCCGAATGCGCTATCTGGAAGCGTCCCCTTGATCCAAGCGCTACTGCCACCTCCCAAGAACAGATCGAATTGTTCGTCGCACGCCTTGCCTCAACCGCTATCGACCCCGCGCGCGACGCGTTCACAATAATCAACGGCGGCCCAGGTGGTTCCTCCATCGATATGATGGTCGACTTAGCGCCCGTGTTACAGGCGTTCACTCGTGAGCGCGACGTGATCGTGATAGACCAGCGCGGCACCGGCAGATCGACGCCGTTGGATTGCACCGCCTTGACGGATACAACCGACGAAATCGACATCGCACAAACCATTGAACTGACCCAGGAGTGCTTCAACGAGTTGCCCTATGATCCTCGCTTTTTCTCGACTAGCGTTGCGGTAGAGGATCTCGAAGCATTGCGTCGCAGCATGGGATACGAGCAACTGAGCGTATACGGCGTTTCCTATGGAACCCGTGTAGCCCTGCAATTTTTGCGCGTCTATCCAGACTCATTGCGCAGCGTGGTGATTGATGGTGTGGTACCCCCAGAACTCAGTTTAGGCAGCAATATCGCCATCAACAGCCAACGCGCCCTGGAGGCGGTGTTTGCGCGTTGCGCCACCTCGCCAGTATGCGATGAGCATTTCCCGAATCTGCACCAAGCCTTTGATCGACTAAGCAAACGGCTGCAAACGCACACAGTACCGTTGCAACTTCAGCACCCCGTAACGGGCGCGCCGACGCAACTCGACCTCACCTATGGCCACCTGACGATTTGGCTGAGGCTTGCCCTCTATGCCCCTGAGACCACCGCGCTGATACCCTTGATCATTGACCAGGCTGCCAACCATGAAAACTATCTACCTGTCGCTGCCAGCGCTTTGCGCATGCTGCATGACCTCACCGTAAGTTTGACCTATGGCATGCACAATGCAGTGGTGTGCACCGAGGACGTACCATTTTTTGACGATGCCAGCGAAGACTTTGCGACCCTGGAAAAAACCTATCTCGGCCGTGAAATGTACGATTCGTTGAAGGCCATGTGTTCGGTGTGGCCCGCGGGCGTCATCCACAGCGACATGAAAAAACCGGTTATCAGCGATGTGCCTACCCTGGTGTTGTCTGGAGAATTTGACCCCATCACCCCCCCTGCTTACGGTGAAGCAGTATTGCCAGGCCTGTCGAGATCACTGCACGTGGTCGCTCCCGGCCAGGGTCACGGCACCATTTCACGTGGATGCATGCCACGCATCATCCTCAAGTTTGTGGAAACCGCCAGCATCGAAGAACTCGATACATCTTGTACCAGGCATCTTGGCACCTACCCGTTTTTTATCGATCTTATGGGACCACCGCCGTGATCGAGGTGCAGAATCTGGCTAAATATTATGGCGATATCCAAGCGGTGAAGAATATTTCGTTCAGCGCAGCAGACGGCAAGATCACCGCGCTGCTTGGGCCCAATGGCGCAGGCAAGTCCACAACTTTGCGTATCCTTGCAACGGTGGCTCTACCAGACAAGGGCACGGCAACCGTCGCCGGTCTTGATGTCACTGAAAACCCGATGGCTGTACGCAAACAAATTGGTGTTTTACCGCACAACTCCGGGTTGTATGCCCGTCTCACCGGGCTTGAGAACATTCGATATTTCGGCCGTTTGCAAAAGCTAAACAAGCAAGACCTGGAAGAGCGCATAGACGCACTGGTTGATCAATTGGACATGAAAGATTTCTGTACGCGAAGAACCGCAGGTTTCTCCCAGGGACAAAAAATCAAAGTAGCTCTGGCCAGAGCGCTGATTCACGACCCCAAACATGTCATTCTCGACGAACCCACAAACGGCCTGGACGTGATGGCGACTCGCGCCCTGCGTGAGATCATTATCCAACTCAAACAAGACGGCAAATGCGTTTTATTTTCCAGCCATATCATGCAAGAGGTCGACGCGATATGCGACGACATCGTTGTCATCAGCGCCGGCGAGGTTAAATTCGACGGCTCTATTGCAGCGTTGCGCCAACAAGCAGGCACCGATGATCTGGAAGAAGCGTTCGTCCAAATGGCGGGGCTTGGCGAGGAAGACAGCCGATGAGCGGGCTCTGGGTAGTTTTCGCCAAAGAGTTCATCGACAACATTCGTGACCGTCGTACGCTGTTTTCATCTTTTTCCATCGCCATATTGGGCCCCGTTTTCTTTGTCGGCATTATGGTGTTCGTGCTGGAGCGCGCACTGGGCGAATCCGACGAAGCGGTGGCCTTCGCCGTTGTAGGGGCGCAGCACGCGCCGCAACTGATGGCATTCTTAGAACAGCAAAATACAGACATTTCTAAAGTTAATACCGACATTCCCCGACACCTTGTCACCTCCGGGCAACACAAGATCGTGCTGATCATCAGTGCTGATTATGCAGAACGCTACGCTCGGGGCAACGTCAACACGCTGAGCTTGTATCACGACAGCAGTGAAATTTCCTCCACTCGGCGAAACCTGGGACAATTGCGAGGTTACATCAGCCAGTATTCCCGTATCGTGGGTACCCTTCGTCTATGGCTACGCGGCCTCGACCCCACCATCAGCAATCCGATTACGACTCAGGAAATCGATGTCGCGTCTCCCGCCGCACGAGCTCTGACGATCCTGGCTTCTTTGCCTTACTTCTTAGTCCTGGTGATCTTCATGGGCGGATTTTATCTGGCTATCGACACCACCGCAGGTGAACGCGAACACGGCTCGCTGGAGCCCCTGCTTACCCAGCCGGTCAGCCGGGCGCAGTTAGTGTTGGGCAAGATTACCGCAACTTCTGTATTTGGCCTGATGAGCCTGCTTATCTTTCTTGTCAGCCTGTATTTTGCGGTACCGTTCGTACCCTTCGAGCGAATTGGCATGGCACTGGAAATCGACGTCGGTCAACTGCTTGCTGTGCTGTTTATTTCGTCGCCGCTGATCTTCTTTGCTGCCGCGTTATTGACTATGGTGGCCTCATTCGCCAAAAGCTACAAAGAAGCACAAACCTATCTCACCATTGTCGTGCTGGTGCCCACACTGCCCTTGATCGTAGCGCAATTGCTAAACGTTGAAACCACGTTGGGCATCATGTTTGTGCCGAGCCTCAGTCAATCAAATCTAATGGCTGATATAATCAAGAATGAGCCGGTGCAGTTTCTTCACGTCGTTACTTCCATGGCTACAACCAGCCTCTACGCCGCCTTGTTGGCGGGGGTTGCTGTATGGTTATATCGCCGCGAGCACATCCTCGGCTAGATAAGCGCACTGGGCACCGGCCACCAACTTCGCTACTCTGTTGGCGTCCTAATTAACGAGAAATACGATGCAGATTGGTCTTTTTGGCATCAACATGAATTTGCTGGCTCAGCCTCAGTGGGCAGTCAAGGTCGCACAACACGCAGAAGCTGCCGGTTTTGAATCTTTGTGGACCGGCGAGCACGTTGTCTTGCCCGATCCCAGGCAAGCACCCTCCCCGGCTGACCCCGACACGCCGATGTTGCATCCGCCAACGCTGTTGGCGCATCTCGCCGCCGTTACCAGCACCATCAAACTCGGCACCGGTATCACTTTGGTGGCGCAACGAAATCCCGTAGTGCTGGCGAAAGAAATCGGCAGCCTGGATGTTTTGTGTGGTGGCCGTTTGTTGTTCGGCATTGGCGCGGGTTATCTGCACCAGGAGTTCGCTGCGCTAGGCGTAGACTTCGCTTCTCGCGGTGCCCGTACCGATGAATATATTGATGCCATGCGTGTTCTGTGGACTCAGGACAAGCCCAAGTTCAGCGGCCGATTTGTGTCCTTCGATCATATCGATGCCCAACCCAGGCCCGTCCAACCGGGCGGGCCGCCAGTTATTGTTGGCGGCGCAAGTCCAGCCGCAATGCGACGTGCGGTCACCCACGGTAATGGCTGGTACGGGTTCGCGATGGACGTCGCAACGGCTGCAAAATCTTTGGCAACGCTGGAATTGGCCAAGGCCCGTTACCAAAGGCCGGAGCATCTTGGCGAGCTCGAGATTTCCATTACACCGCCAAAACCACCTACCACGGCGATGACGGAAGATTATGCCGCCGCAGGGGTTGACCGGCTGATACCCATGCTCGGGTTTTACGATGAAGGTAATATCCTGGCAGCGCTAGATGACATGGCTAAGGAGCTTTTGTAGCAGGAAGGAGGTCACAGTGCTGGATTCGGTTCGGCATGAGTCATAGAATGCGGGGCTTCGGAGTGTAGCTCAGCTTGGTAGAGCACTACGTTCGGGACGTAGGGGCCGGAGGTTCAAATCCTCTCACTCCGACCATTATTTTTTTGCCCAGAGGCGATTTCAGCTCGATAGACTTTGCACCTCTCTTCGGTCGGTTCGGGCCCGGGCCTCCGCTGCAGCGCGACGCGTTCAAATCCTCTCACTCCGACTATTCTATGGCCTTATGAATCAATAGGTTAGGTCAATCCCGGCTCATTGGTACCAGATTCGTACCAGAATTCTCGATTTACGGTATTTAGTGGCCCGCTGATTAACAGGGTGTGTAGATATAGCACGCAGAAATTATTCTGAATCACATCTACCAAGCTGACTTGGGATGCCATTGTTTGTCCACTATAGAAATAAGCAGTCAATCCCGCGTGTAGTTAATTGTTATTTGGATGGCTCAGTTCGGCCACAAGCGGCCGAACAGTATTCAACGTTAGGCTACGTCCAAGACGATTTTCTCCAAGCCACGTATCGAATATCCGGGCTCCCACCTCGGTGTCTCGGTGTGCAAGCCCATCCGCGGAAAACGGTCGAGCATCATCTCCAAAGCCACGCGGGCTTCAAGACGTGCAAGCTCTGCCCCGAGACACAGATGAATGCCATGTCCGAACGAAATGTGCCTAATATTTTCTCGATGAATATCAAATACGTGTGGATTTTCATTTGCGGCTGGATCTCGATTTGCCGCAGCAATGATTAGGATCAACAATTGGTTTTTCTTTATCCGCTTGTCGAGAAAAACCACATCCTCCAACGCGGTTCGGGTCACTACTTGCACAGGCGGCTCAAAGCGTAAAACCTCTTCGATAGCGTTTGGTAGCAGCGTAGTGTGCTCACGCAAGTATTGCATCTGATCGGGATGACGAAGTAGCGAATAGACCGCATTACCAATCAGGTGCGCTGTTGTCTCATAGCCTGCGCTCATCAGCAGCACGCACAGGTTAGTCACTTCTCTTGGCGAGAGACGATCACCATCCTCCTCGACGGCAATTAGTTTCGATACAAGATCATCGCCTGGTCTTGCGCGTTTTTTGTCGATTGCGATGTGCATGAAATCCAACATTTCTCCGAACGCGGCATCAGCAATCCGTATTGAATCGAAGCTGATAACGGCCACATTGCGCAAAAACACTTCGGTTAAGTTTTTGAAATAATCGCGCTCGTCAAGTTCGATCCCCAAAATATGTGAGATCAGATTTGCAGGAAGTGGTCGTGCCAGCGTGTCAACCAGATCGAACTGCCTGCTGTCCTGCACCTTACTCAAACACTCATCTGTAATCTGGCGAATTTGTGGCTCCAGCGATTGGACAAACTTGTGCAGGAATCCACTACGTGCAAGTTTGCGAAGTCGCCTATGTTCAGGAGGATCTGTGTTCAATAGCAATGGGTTATCAAGGATGCTGGATTGTCCCTTGGAGGCCAGGCGATACATGCGGTTTGCAATGGGGTTTTTCAGTACATCGGAACTGAAACGTGGTTCATTAATAGCTTCATTGACGGCCTGGAAACTGAGCAAACTCCAACCGCCCACAAGATAGCTACGAATCAGTGGTCCCTTTGCCAGCAAGCGCGCGTATTCGAGATACTGATCACCATCAAATCCAGGATCGCCAATGGGGCTGTCGTTAACGACGCGATCGAGGAAGCTGCCGCCCACCTGGGCGGCTTTGAAGACAGTCGCGAGCATCTTCGCCACGTTTTTCTACTCCGCGGAAAAACAGACTGTTACGGGTCAGGACACACGCCGCGCTGACGTAAAAACTGACGAGACTCGGAGAGTATACGTCTCCTCGTTTGAACCTCGCTACCGTTCGAGTACATGTCCGCAATGGGCACTTCTTTGCCGGATTGGCTCAACGATTCATCTGTCAGCTATGGTTGCCGTTGCAGACAGCAGGTTGTGCGATCCTACTTCCGGGTTCGGCCAGTAGCGGAAGTGCTCGCTATGGCGAACCCCTCAGAGAAGCTGAGGTTCCGCTAAAAGATGAAGTAGAGTTCAGAACTCTTGAATCCAAAGGCAGACTATCGCGGTCACAGAGCCACTTCAGTCAAATTCTCGGATCGCTCGCGTCAGCAAATCAAAAAACTCAATTTCTTTGCCGGGGGTAATAACCTCGAGCGCTACATGGTTTGATATAAATTCGTCCGGTGTTATTTGACTGTCGGCTAGTGCCATCATTGGCTCATAGGAACTTGTCATAACTACATCCGGACTTTCGGCCGCTCCTGCACGAATTTGAACGTCACCGTCGCCGGCTGTCAGCCGAAATGTTTCCCGGTCGATCAACAGCGTCGCTACAAAATTGTGATCCGGGCCAACGGCCCTTTTGCATGCTGTTCCAAGCGAAACCGCTATGGTTCTGAGATTACCGGGTTTTTGAATTTTTGATGGGTGCGGCACCCCTCTGCCAAATCGCGCAAGCTCAAACAACAGTTGATCGGTTTTTGCACCCTGTGGGGTCAGCTCATACAAGGACACGTTATAATCAGATTGGATTTTCTGAATCAGCCCGCTCGCCTCAAGTGTTTGCAACCGATTCGACAGCAGGTTTGATGCAATGCCTTTGAGGCCAGTCTGCAGGTCTTTGAAACGCGCCGGGCCGGCGTGGAGATCGCGCAGGATCAACAGTGTCCAGCGATCACCAACATGATCCAGCGCCCGCGTAATAGGGCAAAGCAGATTGTAGCTGCGTGGATTGGTCATTTTCCCTCGTAAAATAATTACTTTAAAGTATAAAGTGTACAATTGATAATATAAAGTGTAGTTTCGATCTTGCGGTTGGCCACAAGAGTGGCAACTTACATGATTTCACAAGTGACCGGGACCAACAAAAGGAAGGACAATGA